>Ga0068871_100000150_pt1 | contig 45815 bp, 37 predicted proteins | sample KBSMisM72_FD_72750 | JGI IMG/M metagenome (GOLD analysis project Ga0068871, IMG submission 72750) | Miscanthus rhizosphere microbial communities from Kellogg Biological Station, Michigan, USA - KBS Miscanthus M7-2 | ecosystem: Host-associated > Plants > Roots > Rhizosphere > Soil ...
CCTGATTTGATTGAAAAGATTGGACAATCTGATATGGGAACCATGGCCTCGATCAAAGGGGTCGAGGAGAATTTGGGCGACCTGTCGGGTCGCCTGGACTCTTATAACGTCTATGCTCCGAAGCAAGCACGCTGGCAAGCGGAACTCCTGCTCAGTGATCTCAGGCGCGATCCAGAGGTCGGTGCGGCCATGTCTGACCTCCGGGTCATCTCGAACACTGCAGCGAAAGCGTCAAGCAATGTCGACCGCATGCCCGAGTTACTGCGCCAGGCGAAGGAAGCAGTAAATGCAGATCTCGATGGGCAGCGGCTGTCCACACAGATGTTTCTACGCGAGGAACGGCTCGAAACCTTAGACGAAGTGCAACAACAAAGGCTTGCAACCATCGCTGCCCTGCACGGTGAACGGCTTGCGGCGACTGCTGACATCCGCGGCGAACGGCGGGCGGTGCTCGAAGCTGTGCATAACGAGGAAGTTGCTGCCTTGGAGGATGTCAACGCAATGATCGAAAGGACAACGAAGGATCTCGACGCCAAGGGCCGTGGCCTGATCGATCACTTCTTCATGCGTGCTCTCGAGTTGGTGCTGCTTTCCTTATTGTTGTCTTCGCTGGTCCTGTGGGTGATGTTGCGTTATGTCACAAAAGCACGAAACCAAGGGGTGAGATTGTTCGATCGAGCCGCTTGAGTCGAGCGCGGGTTGGAAATACACACTTAAGTTTCAACCGGCCCCATACGAGGTTTTCGGCTGGCCAATTCACCAACTCCAAGAGCGAAGGTTCGCTCGATGCGCAAGGGTCGAAAGTCAAAGTGAATAGTCGAAGTGTTGAATCAGCTGTCCCTGGGTTGGCGTCCAATTGGCACCGATAGTGTCAGTATCGCCCCGGTGAGCGCCACTACGGCCACGGCCCATAACGGTGCAGTAAACGACCCGGTCCTCGTTTTCAGATATGCAAACAGGTACGGCGATACGAAGGAGGATATATTGCCCAAGGTGCTGATAATCCCCACGGCCGCTGCAGCTGCCGACTGGCTCAGAAGCTCCGTGGGCATGGAGAAGAACACGGAAATGCTGGCGATTCCGACGGCCACCATCGTGAACAACACGATCGTTATCCCAAGTGATTGTGGTCCAAGGGACAGTCCTATCCACCCGCACACCGAGATCAACAGCGGCACTGCCGCGTGGAGCTTCCTCTCGCGTTGGCGGTCCGAGTGCCAGCCATTCACCTGCATCGCCAGGAAGCAGGCAATGAAGGGCACTGCTCCGAGCAGTCCGAGCCGCAGGTCAGAAACGCCCGCCATCCGCTTCAACATCGACGGGAACCAGAACATGAACACATAGGCAGCCGGATTGTTCATGAAGTAGGCGGCGGCTAACACCAGCACCGGAACCGAGCGCACAGCCTGGCGCGCAGGCATGGGTTTGGAGCCGCTTTCCCGGTCCATGCGCAGTCTTTCTTCCACCCAGGCGCGCGCCTCCGGCTCCAGCCAATTCGCCTCTGCCGGCCGATCCGTCAAATAAAAGAAGGTGACGGCGCCCAACAGGACCGCCGGAATTCCCTCGGCTACGAACAGCCAACGCCATCCGCTGACGCCGAGCCAATGGTGACTGATGATCCATCCTGCTATGGGCGATCCGATCACAAAGGAGATGGGAATTGCGGACATGAAATTGCTTGTCGCCTTCGCGCGGTCCGTGGTTTGAAACCAGTGGCTCAGGTAGACGATCACCCCGGGGAAGAACGAGGCCTCGGCCGCGCCCAGCACGAGCCGCGCTGCGTACAATTGCCAGGGTGTTTGCACCAGCCCAGTCAGCAGCGTCAACATTCCCCAGGTGATCATGCTCCCTGAAATCACCCGACGCGCACTCCACCGCTCTACCAGCAGTGCCCCAGGAACCTGTAACGCCATGTAACTGGCAAAGAAAATTCCCGCACCCAGTCCGAATACGCGATCGCTGAACCCCAAGTCGCGTGACATTCCGATCGCGGCAAACCCAAGGTTCGTGCGGTCAATGTAATTGACGATGTACAAAATGAAGAGAAACGGAAGAAGGCGGAGAGCAATCCTGTGCCGCGTCCGATTCTCAAACCCGGACGGAACGGCTGCTGCCAGCAGAGAACCGGACATTTAGTTTTCCTGTTAGGGTCGCGAAGGCTCGGGCGAGTATATAGGATTTTCAGCCATTGCAAAAACGATCTTTACCCCCTCGATTACGAACAGGACGAGGGTTAGTGTTTTTGGCAGATGCAAAAGGAGTGGGACGATCAGCTCAAAGATCCCAACGATTTCTTCTTTGAAGCCAAAAAACGGGAAGACGACATAAAAAAGAACAGGAAAGTGTTACAAGGCGCATTCGATCGCACGAGGGCGAAGAAGAAGCAGACAGTCGTGATGTCGCCTCAGTACAATACCTATACTAAAAAACCGCAATGAGGATACTGGATTACTCTCTCTGGATCATGACGCCCGTCCTGTGCGCGGTCGGCTTAGGAATTGGCATTTGGAAGAAGTACTTGAGCAGTTTCCCCATGCTTTTTAGCGCTATGGCAAATGCTGTCTTCGGTGCTTTAGTCGTGGGGATTCTCATATTGCTTTGGGGGACCTTTCCACGTGTTGCAGGGCTTTACAATTGGTTCGCAGTTGCATTCTGCATCCAGACCTTTTTTCTGGAAGTGGCAGTAATCTACGAACTTTGGGATAAAGTCGTACTTTCTCGCTCCTCGCTGGCGAGTGTCTTCCGACCCCTGCCTCGCTGGAGTGCAGCTGTGCTCTTCTTGTTTGCAACAGCTATCACAGCGTTGCTTCCTCAAAATGTGCCAGACCGCGCATTGAAGGTGTATTCAACCATAAGCGTTTCGGCAACCTTGATGGACTTGACTTGGTTAATTGTGTTGCTGGCAGTATCACGGGCGGTTGGCGTTTCGTGGGGCATATTGCCTGCGGCAGTCGCCTTAGGAATCGCCATGAGTGACACTGTGGAGACTGCTGGCTCGATGTTGCTTAACTATGTGGGTCCACATTACTACGTGGACATCATTGAGCAGAGTGCAAGTCTGCTAGGAGCCGTGGTGTGGGTGATTGGCATTGTCCTGTATGCAAAATCCGAGAAGGTTCAGAATACTCGCATGCGGCTTCCGGAAGACGCGGTAGCGGCATCGGAACACCTCGTTGAAATGTTAGACGGCTAGAACGGGTTTCTTCTCTGACGTGTACGCTGTCTCAGGTTGAGATTCTGGGATGGTCTTCCTGCGTGATCTATCTTGATGCTTTCTTCTGGGCTGAGCCAGTTTATAATCGCGCCGCTGTGCGGGCGACAGAAAACGCTACTCCTGATGCGTTTCCCGGAGGAGAATTTGCTCAAACGAGACAATCTCTCGTTGCTTCCTTTTCTATTGCTCGCCTTCCAGCCGCTCTTCTGCCAACGCGAACCAGTATTGCAGCAGGTCGATGTTCCGCATCGTTACTACTACCGCGAAATGTATCTGCCACAACTGACGAGTGGTCCGAGTGCGGCAGCCTGGACACCGGATTCGCGGGCGCTGGTGTACTCGATGGCGGGGTCCTTGTGGCGTCAGCGGTTAGATTCGACTGTCGCTGAGCAACTCACCGACGGACCTGGCTACGATTATCAACCGGACTGCTCCCCCGACGGCCGCTGGGTCGTTTTTTCTTCTTACCAGAAAGATGCGATCGAGCTTTGGGTAATGGATCTCGAAAGCAAACATACGCAGGAACTCACCTTCGGCGGGGCGGTCAACGTAGAGCCTCGCTTTTCCCCGGACGGCAAGCGTCTCGCTTTCGTCTCCACATCCTATAAAGGGCATTTCCATATTTTCTTGGGTGAGTTTCACGAGGGCGAACTTAAGAATGTGCAGCGGGTCACAGGAGAAACGCGCACCAACCAGGCGCGTTTCTACTACAGTCCAATCGATCACGAAATCAACCCGACGTGGTCCCCGGATGGAAGCGAACTGGTTTTTGTTTCGAACCACGGGCACGTCTACGGAACCGGTGGATTCTGGCGAATCAAACTAGAGCCCGGTGCCGAACCTCGCGAGATTCATTACGAGGAGACCGCATGGAAGGCCCACCCGGAACCTTCCCCCGACGGAAAGCGCCTGGCTTATTCATCCTATCTGGGACAGACCTGGCATCAGCTGTGGCTCATTCCACCGAATGGGGGTGACGCGTTCCCCATTTCTTATGGAAACTTCGATAATGTGAACCCGCGATGGTCGCCCGATGGCAAGTACATCGCCTTGATCTCCAACCGCAGCGGCAATACTTCCCTGTGGATTCAGGAAGCGCTCAGTGGAAGGCAAACCGAAATCGCCGTGAAGGAGCGTCACTACCTAAAACCAATGGGACGACTCGTCGTTCGAGTGCTGGATGCGACGGCGAAGCCCACTTTCGCTCGCTTGTTTGTCACCGGCGCAGACGGCCGAGCATATGCACCGAATGACGCATGGATGCAGGCGGAGGATAGCTTCGTTCGCTCCGAGGGTCCTTTTGAATCCCACTATTTCGCATCCAATGGTATTGTCGAGATCGCCGTCCCCGCCGGGCGAGTCGATGTCGAGGTCATGAAAGGATTCGAGTATCGCGTCGAAAAGAGAAGTACAACGGTGCCGAGTGGAGCACCCGCAAACCTGACAGTACGACTTGAGCCGCTCAAGATACCCCAGGAGTCAACTTCGCGCTGGGTCAGCGCGGATCTGCATGTGCATATGAATTACGGCGGTGCATATCGCAACACGCCAAAACATCTGGTCGAACAAGCCGCCGCGGAGAACCTGCCGATCGTCGAGGATCTGGTGGTTAATAAGGAGCAAAGAATCCCTGACATTGCGTACTTCAGCACCAAACCGGATCTAGGATCAACTCCCGGGAATCTTCTTCTTCATGGGCAGGAATTCCACACCAGCTACTGGGGACACGTTGGCTTGTTGAATTTGACCCGCAATTACTTGTTGCCCGGCTACGCTTCGTACGGCAACACAGCGGCGGCGAGCTTGTTCCCGGCCAACGCGACCGTCTCCGATATGGCACATGAGCAGCAAGGGATCGTGGGCTACGTTCATCCCTTCGACTTTGTGCCGGACCCTGCTGCGGATCCTTCCTTGACGCACGACCAACCACTGGACGTCGCGTTGGAGCTGCCTGTGGATGTGGCGCTGGGCAAAGTTGATTACGTCGAGGTAGTCGGATTCAGCGACCATAAATCAACCGCTGACGTTTGGTATCGGCTGCTGAATTGCGGTTTTCGTCTGCCGACGGGAGCGGGGTCCGACACCATGGCGAACTATGCATCCCTGCGCGGTCCAGTCGGATTGAATCGGGTGTACGCCAAGGTGGAGAAAGGTCCATTGAATATCCACTCGTGGCTGACTTCTCTTAAGCTCGGACGAACGTTCGCGACCAATGGTCCGCTTCTAGGATTCACGCTTGGCCAAATGCAGCCAGGGCAGGAGCTTCGACTCCCAGCGGGGGAAAATAAGGTAAAGTTCTCGGCTTGGCTGCGATCAATCGTGCCGGTGGACCACCTGCAAATCGTATGCAACGGTCAAGTCGCCGGCGACCTGAAGCTTAGCGGCGCCGGTGAATCCGCCGACATCACCGATTCCATTGCGATTTCGCGTAGTGGATGGTGTGTGCTTCGAGCCTACAGCGACAAGGCCGAGCATCCCATACTCGATGACTACGTTTATGCTACAACGAGTCCGGTTTATGTCGCGGTCGCAGGATCCATGCCAAAAGCGCTGGACGACGCCGCTTACTTTGTGGCCTGGATCGATCGATTGATTACCTACGCGCAAGGCAATCAAGCTTGGAATACGAGCGTGGAAAAAGATGCTGTCCTTGAACTTCTGAACGACGCACGCAACATTTACCTGCGCATGGAAAAGTAACGCTCAAGAGCGAACATTCTGCTCTTGATCTCCAAGCTTCGCAAGATTGGGCTGTTTGCTACACACGGAAGATCGAGTAGCATTAGCGGTGTGCCAACTCACTCTTGGGAGTCGTGGCTTACCCTTCACCTCTGGACGGCGCGAATCGAACAGATTCCAGTACTCCTCTTTTTCCTTTGGGTCATACCTAATGCATTGTGTGCCGGTACTCTCGTCGTAGCTTGGCGAAGAAAGAGTCTCGGCAGGTTCCCGATTTTTTTCACCTACCTGGGTCTAAATGCCCTGCAGGTCGCGATCGCCCTCGCAATCCCGCTCCGTTTTGAATGGTTTTACGAATGGTTTGTGGTGTTTTCAGCAATTGTGGGGTTCGCGCTTGAAATCGCGGTTATTTACGAATTAGCACGAAGAGTTGTTTTCGCGGGCTCGTCATTTGCGAACATGCTCAGACCTTTGCCGCGCTGGAGTGCCGCGACATTGTTGCTGGTAGCAACTTTCCTCTCGGCAGCAACCGAGCAGACCATGCATTCCGTGCCTACCCGAGCGTATCTCTCGATTAGCATGACGCTGAACTTCCTAGACTTCGGGTTGCTCCTTTTATTATTGCTGCTGTCCCGTACTCTTGGCATCTCTTGGGGGATCTTGGAGGGCGGTGCCGCCCTCGGTATAGCAATCTCAGACGCCGGCTGCCTTGCAGGCGCTGTTCTGATGAGCCGATTCGGGTTTGGTTTTGTTGAAGAAATGATTCGATTCGGCTCTTACAACATGGCGGTAGTGATTTGGATAGCAGCCATTTTCATCGATGAAAAACGTTCAGCTCGCAGATCTGAATTGGCAAGCCTTGAAATTGACAGAAATCGTTGCTATGTGCTGACGGGAGAGATTGTGTGATTCCTCTTTGAGGGCCTGCTCTGCAACTCCGGCCTCTGCTGACTCGAAAACTGCTGCCGCCAGACAACTGAGATAACCAGATGGGATGAGAAGAGGCGGTCTCCAGAACGGGATGCTGCTAACGCTCCCAAGTTATCGACGTGCTCTGAGGTCACGGGAGATAGAGGAACTCGAAACGTCGAATTCCGATTCCGCGCCACTCCTCGAGGTCGGAAGTCGATGGATCTAAAATGGAAAATGGCGATGTTGAAAGGAGCTGCAATCCTCCTGAGGATTGGGCAAGTTTCGGCGCGGATCTCAAAGACGCGCCGCATCGGTCGGACACGCTGGACAAGCGTACGACTACACTGCGCCGGAAGCTGCGCCACGGCCAATGACCGGGGCTCGGGATGGGATCCCCGGCAACGAAGCAATAAGTCTTCGGGTGTAGGGATGTTGCGGTGTCGTGAATATCCGATCCACCGAGTCGCATTCCACGAGTTCACCTTCGTGCAAGATCGCCACACGATGGCAAATTCCAGCTACCGAGGGTAGATCGTGAGAGATATACAGAATGCTCATTCCATTTTCCTGATTTAAGCGAGCAAAAAGGGCCAAGATTTCCGATTGGGTGATAATGTCCAAGGCACTGGTGGCTTCGTCGGCAATGAGCAGTGCCGGGCGATGAATAACTGCCATCGCAATCAGTACACGTTGCGCCTGGCCGACGCTCAGCTGTGATGGGTAGCGCCTTAGGAACTCCTTGTCGTAAGGCAAGCTAACGCATGCAAGTGTACGCTCAATAGCGAGATCACAGTCTGAACCGGTTCCCGTCGCATGTGCGTGCCACGCTTCCTTCAATTGCGTGCGAATTTTCAAAGCCGGATTCAACGACGTGAGCGGGCTCTGCAACACCAGTGCGAGCGAGCGGCCGCGAATCTTGCGCAACTCGCGCTCGCTCAATCGGAGCAAGTCGCGCCCGGCGAAGTCAATGTTGCCATCGGCTCGTCCCTTTTTCATTTCGAGTAAGCCCATCATTGCCAATGCAAGACTGCTTTTGCCCGAGCCACTCTGTCCTACCAAGCCGAGGATTTCTGCAGGAGCAATGTCGAAGGCCACGTCGCGTAGCACGGAAGCCTTCCGGGGATAGTGCACCGACAGGCGCAGTGAGAGCAAGGGCTGAGAAGATTCAGTCATGGACGTTTGGCAGCCTCTGCCGTCACCGTCAACCGTTCGATGTTCCAGAAAGTTTGCGGACGCAAAATCACTGGAGTCGATCCCTGGACGGAATTCGATACCGCCGAAAGCGCATTCCGGTTAACCAGATAGATGAATGGCGCCTCCTCAGCAACAATTTGTTGCACTCGATCAAAGGCCTTCTTCCTCTTCTTAGGGTCTGACGAAGACGCTTGTTCGCGCATCAGTTTGTCAATCTCAGCCTCCCATGCGGTCTCCGGTGTTTTCTCCTGCGGGTTCCATTGGTGGTTCTCGGAGGAGCTGAGCCATACGTTCATCTGACCGTTGGGATCAATGTCCACGTTGGTAAGACCGAGAATCGCCGCTTCGTAGTTGAAGCTTTGTGAAATGCGCTCGATGAGCGAAGGAAAATCTAATGTGACGACATTTACTTTGATGCCGAGTCTTTGCAAGTCCTGCTGGATCAGAGCTGCCATCCGTTCGCGATACTTATTGCCCGCGTTCGTGATGATTGAGAATTCGACAGCGTTACCGGAAACGTCACGCAGTATCCCATTTTGGAGGCGGAAACCATCGACCTGCAACTTGGCAAGCGCCGCCTCCGGATCGTAGAGATCGGCCTTGAGTTCTTGATTAAACCAAAACTTGTTAGCCGTAGAGATCGGCCCGATCGCTGGACGCGCGTGACCGTTGAACACCACTCGACTCAGGTCGTCACGATTGATTGCTAGAGAAATGGCACGACGAAAATTTGTCGAGCGGAACCAGGTGCGCTTGTAGTTGGGAATTGGTGCTTTGCCGACTTCGTTGAACCACATCTGCTCGGAATCGAGGGATGGGCCTGCATCGTGGACGAGGTTTGGCGAACTGGAGGAAAGGCGGTCGAAGTATTCGCTGTCGAGTGAATTGATAAGATCGAGTTCGCCTCGTTTGAAGCGCAACATCTCGATGTCGCGATTGGGCTGAATATCGAGTCGAATGGCGTCGAGATAAGGCAGTTTATGGCCTTGGCGATCCGTTTTCCAATAATTGGAGTTGCGCTTGAGTAGTAACGACGATCCCGGCTTGTAGTCGGCAACTACGAACGGGCCAAGAACCGCCTTTTCCTTATTCGGAGAATGTGCCGAGAGAATGGCAACCTGATCGAAAAGCTGGTCCAAGCCCGCAACTGGGGCTGGGAAGGTGATCGCGACGCGATCGGGGGCGAGGGTTTGTGTTCGGACTGTGCCCGTGCCGGAGCGAAATGCGTCCCCGGTAGGCGAATGCAGAGCCGGGTCCATCATCTGCTTCACCGTGTAGGCCACATCGTCTGCTGAGAAGGGGGTTCCGTCAGAAAAGAAAACGCCTTTACGCAATTGGAATGTAATGGCACGGCCGTCTTTTGAAACCTTCCACGAAAGCGCCAGCTCTGGCTCCAATCTCTGAGTTTGGCGGTTAGAACGGACCAGCACACCACCGGTGAGATAGCGGACAGTTTCCGAGGCGTCATCTTCCACCAGCAAGGGGTTGAAGGTTTTGGGTTCATTACGCAGGCAGAAGCGCAGCTCTGAACCCGATTGGCTTGAGGCAAGCCCCGCAAAGAGCAAAACACTTAAAGACAAACAAGAAGCACGTCGCATCATGCTGCTATCTCCTCATACGAAAGGACTGCCTGAAATGAAGTGACTACCACGATCAACAATAGAAGCGGCACTAGCTTCCAGGGTTGATCTCCAAGTGAAGTCAAGCCTTCCAGTTCCTTGAGCAGACTTCCCCAGGACGGCAGTGGCTCGGAAACGCCGAGTCCGAGAATGCCGAGGTTTGCTTCACTCAGAATGAAAACAGGAATGGAAATCCAAAACTGGGCAAGCAGAATTGGCTTCAGGTTGGGGGCCACGTGGATCGCGAAAAGGCGCGCTCCATGGAGCCCCAAGGCACGCGCCTGCAACAGCAAGCCGGAATGGCGCAACGAGCGAGCGGCTGCGCAAAGTACTCTTGCTGAGGCGGCCCAGCCAAGAAGACCGAGCATCAAGAAAGTGACAAGCACGGACGCAAGTGGAGAAACATTCAAAGGCAGAAGTGCACGGACGGTAATGAGCAGGAATAGCCAAGGTAGTGACAGAAATAGGTCAGTAATGCCCATGGCGAGGCGTTCCCAGAACCCGCCCAGATATCCTGCGACCGCGCCAATCAGCGCTGCCATCAAGGTTGAAAGCAGGGCAGCGGTGGGTGCGAGGAGCAGGGAAATCCGCGTGCCGTACAGCATGCGTGAAAAGCGGTCGCGGCCAATCTCGTCGGTTCCCAGCAGATGGTGCCGGGAAGGCGGAGCGTTAGGTGCCTCGCGAAATTGTGTGGCATAGTCAGCTGGCGCTATCCAGGTTGCGCCGAGTGCGGAGATGACCACGACCAAGAGAATCGCGCATGCGAGTTTGCGCGTAGCGCTCATGACTCCTGGCCTCGCACAGCGTGACCAGCGATCTCTGCGCCGTAATTTGTGAGCAATGTTGCGACCGTAACAAGAATCGTGATATTCACCAACAGCGGCAAGTCCCTAGCGAGTGCCGCCTGCCAAGCCAGATCGCCAACGCCTGCAATCCCACTCAGAGCTTCAATGGGGATTGCCGAGCCGATGGCCATGCTCACCGAGACACCCGCAATTGCTGTGAGTGACGGTGCGACGACCGGAAACACATGCCAGCAGAGAATGCGCAACGGGCCCAGCCCTTTGGCGCGAGCGCTGACAATATGGGATGAGCAATAGGCCTTTTCGAGAAGGCCACGCGAATAGGTAAATACTTTGGGGAAAACCAGCAGCGCGATGGCGAGATATCCAGGAGTATTCAAAACCACCGACAATAACGCCAGCACCGCAGCCGGGAGGCACAAGAGAGCTCCGCTGAAACCAATGGCAAAGAAGCTGTAGGCTGTGACTCGCGCCAATGCCGAAGTCAGGGCGAGACCCAGCGCGATCAACCAGCCTAGCGCGAGCCCCAGCCCCACCAGGCGCAAGGTGACCGGAAAGCGATCGCGAAGAAGGCTGCTCACCGGCATGTTAAGGGAGTGGGAAATGCCAAGGTCTCCATGCCAGGCGCGATTCAAATAGGCGGCGTAAAAAAGAAAAACATTTCTTTCGGATTCATGCGACTGGTGAAGGGCCTGCAGGCTTTCTGCACTTAGCCGGGGATCAAGCTGTTGCTCATCTGTAGCAAATCCCGGCGCAAAGCGCACGAGGGTGGCAGATGTCAATCCTCCCAGAATGACAATCGCTGCGATCGCGAGCAGCCGCCGTGAGATTCGCCAGAGCATGGAAGCGTTGTCCTCAATTCACAGTGCTCAAATGCACGTTTGATCCAAGTAGGCCGTCCATCTCTTCTGCCAACGCATGGTGCACCTGTTTCATGGTGTACATTTTGCGATCGGCTTCAGCGAGCAAGCGTTCAGCATCCACGCCGTCTTCGGGGCAGAAAGCCGTGCCAACGCTCAGTGAGATGATGTTCTTGCCGCACACTCTCTTTCCCGCCGCTATCGCAAGTTGATTCAAGCGGTTGGCCTTTTCGGTGGCAGCGTTAGGCTTCATGCCAGTGGCGATCAAAACAAACTCATCCCCGCCCATGCGTGCGACGTAATCGTACTCACGACAGGCCTCTTTTAAATCTCCCGCGAAGGTTTTTAGTAGTCGATCGCCTTCCAGATGACCATAGCGATCATTGATTTGTTTGAAGCCATCCAAATCGCACACCATGACGGCCAGAGAGGTACCTGTGCGCCGGCAGCGTGCAAGTTCCTGCGCAAGGTGCACGAATAGGGAGCGAGCATTCGGCAAGCCGGTCAGATAATCCGTGGTCGCCGAGTTTTCGGCCTGTTGGTACTTCAGAGCATTTTCGACAGAAACGGCGACCTTAGAGCTAACCGCCAATAAAATCCGCAGATGATCAGCAGTGAAGGCATCGCATTCCCTGTGATACATTGCCAGCACTCCCACGACGCCGTTTAAGCCTTCCAAAGGCACCGCAATCGCCGACTGTAGCGGAGTCGCCCTCTCGAATTCCTTGGCATATCCCGGTTCAACCTGCGGATTGCCATTGATGATGGGTTTGCGATTCTCCGCCACCCATCCACAAAGGCCTTCGCCGAGCGGAATGCGCAGGGAAGACAAAAGCCGGAAATTCTCTCCGCTGACCAACTCCGGAACCAGCCGCCCGTGGCGGCAAACGAACACTGCAATCGAATCGTAGGGGATCACTTTACGTAACCGCATGGAAAGCACTGACAGCGTCTCTCCCAGGCTTAGGGAATTTCCAAGGTCCTGACTGACTTCAAATAACGTTTGTGCTTCCTGGCGAGCAGACGCGATGGAAGACAGGAAGTCACTCTCACTACTCCCTGCACTGCCGGCTTCCGAGTGCTCGAAACCAGCCGCCGGCTCGAGCCCCCGCTCAATGCGAACGTTTGTGGACAGCCCTGGCGAGGTCATGCTCATGGATTGAGACTGGGCGATCTGCTCCAATTCGATGAAGCGCCGTTTCAGCACGTCCACGACCTTTGGATCGAACGACGTTCCTGACATTTGCACCACTTGAGTCATGGCATCATCGAGCGGCAGAGCCCTGCGATACTGGCGGTCGGTAGCTAGAGCATCCAAGCAGTCCACCGCTGCCAGGATACGTGCGCCGATCGGAATGTCCTCCCCCTTAAGTCCTTCGGGATAGCCGGTGCCGTCCCACCTTTCGTGGTGGGCTCGGACGATGGGAGCAACGGGGTAAGGAAAAGCAACCCGCTCCAAGATTTCCGCGCCTACGATGGGATGGATCTTCAGCTTTTCGAATTCTTCTGGCGTCAAGCGGCCGGGTTTGTTAATGATGTGCTCGGGTACCGCCAGCTTGCCGATGTCGTGGAGCAATGCCGCTGCCCGCAAAGCCTCGAGTTCCTTGCTTGACAGTCCCAGTTCTTTCGCGATCTCTGAAGCGTAGATTCGCACCCGGTGCAAATGTTTGTGAGTGGTGTGGTCCTTGGCGTCAATCGCGAGGGCGAGTGCTTCAATAGTGCGCATGTGGAGAGAGGCGATATCTTCCACGTGCCGCTTTTCAATCTCTACGTGCTTCTTCTCATCTTCCAGACGCCCCAGATACATTCGGTATGAGCGGTAAACCCAGTAGACCACCGGCAGGATCATCAGCGAGGTTTGCCAACCTGCGTGACGGTTTACAAATCCCACCAGACCTATGACGGCAGCGCCTACTAGGTAAAAAGGGAAAGACCAGAAATAACACTCCGACCATACTTTCCGTGCAGACTTGCCTTCCGTCAGCGCGATGATCACCGATACGGGAAGCGTGTTGGCTAAGAAATAGATCAGAGAGGCGAGCACGAGCATGATCAGCGTGGCGCGATTCTCGGTAAGCAGAATGAATCGATGGTACGCAAAGTAGGCCAGCGCAATCGCGTTGGCCATATTACTGAACACGTTAAAGGCAATTTTCGCAGGGCTTGTCGATTGGTTCGTTCGCCATACGCATTGGACGAGCGCTGCGCTGCAGCCGATAAGCAGCGTTTCGGGCAGGCTGAGTTCAAGGACCCCAAGAAGAATAAAGAGAAAATTGACCGACATAGTGCCATCAATGCCGGGCAATCGCACCTTCAGGCTGGAAGCAAAAACTGCAATGGCGAGATAACAGAAGAAACGCAACAAGTCGTCGCTGTGCCAGTTCCACAACGATGTTGCTACGATCGCAACACCGATGGCCGCGGTCACACCGATAAAGATTTTGGCTCTGGTGGGCATTTACTTCGCAGACATCCTCAGCAAACTAGTTCATTTCAGATTGATCCTTCCGCTCGGTGCTTCTGTCCCTACGGGCCCGCAATTCGCAACCGCCCCGGAAGCAGGCCGCCCCTTAACATCAAAGTCTAGAGTGGGTTAGAGCGACTTTCACCTTACTTAGGTCACTCCGTCGCCCTCCGGAGGGTACAAAGGCCATATCCCCGTGCGGAGCAGAGGTGGTCGGCCCTCAAAAGGCGAACCGTCCGTTCGCCCTCCTCCGTCTTAGATCAGGCACGGTCGCAGTGGAGTTGATATTAGCGGGCCGCTGCCGTCATAAATTGCTGGCTTTGGGACGGGCTGGCATTTGCAGTCGTAGAAAAGAATCTACGGAAGCTGACGTACATCAGCCCCATGACGGGCATGAGTGCCATGGGCATGATCCAACTGACCTGCTGGCTGATGGCTGAGATGATGGAGATGAGTCCAGTGCAGCCCAGGTAATAAGGGAAGGACAGTTGAAAGATGCTCATCCATGTACGAGTCAAGCTTGCGCCTTCAGTCAGAGAAATGATCGTGGCTACAGGAAAGGTGTTCAACAGGAAAAATGCCGCACAGGAAGCGATGAGTGGGAGCGACCCAGACCAGGGACGACCTGCGAGAGAGTGCCTGTGCCACAAAAGCGCACAGCCCCCAGCCGCCAATCCCATCGTGTTCACATTAAAAAGAAGCTTCACCGCACTGAGTTGGGTTCCCGGGTTAGGCAAAGTCTGCACAGCCGAGGAAACTAGCGCCACCAGCATGCTCTCGAACAGTGTGAGTTGTGCTGCCGCGATAAGAATGAAGGGCAGGTTTACTGACATGTTCCCGTTGATCCCAGGCAGTTTCAGCTTTAGCCGTGAAGCCGCCGCGGAAACCACTAGCAGGACGAGGAACGGATGGTGATGTAGGGATTGGAACTTGATCACGCTGTAGACCAGCATGGTCAAGCCCGATGCTGCTATTAGACCTATGAAGAACGTGGCCAGCCGTGAGCTTTTCATATCCGTTTTCCTTAAGTTTGAATTGTGCTCACGGTTCCTTAGTTGTCGCCGCTAATACTGATGGCCTCGCTATCAGTCGTGCTGGAATTACCCCACACAACAGAATTACCCCAAACTACACTGTAACCTTGTGCGGAGCTGTTGCCCCACACTACCGAGTTCCCCCAAACCACGGATTGCCCGCTTATGTTGGTGCCCCAGATCACAGAGTTTCCCCACACGACCGAGTTGCCCCATACCACTGAGTTGCCCCAAACCACCGAATTGCTCTTGACGATATAGACATTGCCACTCGCGTCTATTGAAACAGCAGGCGACAACGCGCTGCCGGCAGTTGAGAGGGCAAGATCAACATTCATCAAAGCCGCCTGGATGTCCAAATATCCGGCACCCACGGTGAACATGTCGTACTGGCTGGTATAGGTGATTCCGGTCGTGGGATCGGTTGTACTGCTGTAGCGCGGGAAGGTCTTGTACGCACTCTTCATCAGGCGCGCTTTCACCTGATCGGGAGTGATGAAAGGATTTTGTTGTATCAGCAGCGCAGCTGTTCCGCTTACGACCGGCGTGGCCATGCTGGTTCCGCTGAGAGCGAAGTAGTACGGGGACGCTCCACTACCACTGTAGCTGTAGGAGTTATAGGGCACCGCGTTTTGAGGAAACATTGACACAATCTGTGCGTTGGTGGAGGCCAACGTGGAGATCATCTGGTTTCCGGGAGCAACGATATCGGGCTTCGCGATGTGGTCAAAAAGAGTGGGTCCCTTTGAACTGTAGCTGGCGATCAGGTCGTCTCCACGGTCGCCTGTGCCCATTGGCTTCATGGCGCCAACTGTGATCACATAGGGGTCATTGCCGGGCGCAGTGATGGTACCGTAGCCGCTGGTTCCTGCCGAGTCGTTCCTACCTTCGTTACCGGCTGCCACTACCACCACGATGCCAGCTTTCCACGCCGATTCCACCGCCTGGCAGAGTGGATCAATCTTGTAGCTCTCATAGACGGGCCGTCCGAGAGAAAGATTGATGACACGAATGTTGTAAGTGTTCTTCAGATTAATGGCTGCCTGGATGCCGGCAATGACTTGGCTGTCAGTCCCCGATCCGTTTCCGTCGAGAACTTTCAGGTCAATGATATTCGCGCTATTGGCAATGCCAGTGAAGGTCTTGAAATAGTTGAATCCGGTAGAGTTCTTTCCATTGCCCGCGAGAATACCAGCGACGTGGGTCCCGTGCCCGTAGATGCCGCTCGCCCCATTGACCACGAAATTCTGAGCGTACACAATTCGCGAGCCGGTGAAGTTGTCCTGGGTAAGATCCCCGTTGTTGGTGATGCCACTATCAATGACCGCCACTCCAACGCCGGTGCCGTCGTAAGCCAGCCCCCAGCCGTAGGGCGCAAGAACGGCTTGATCGTAATAGTCGTTCGCCACCGCCGTTGAAGCGAGTGGGCGGTTGGGAGAAATGTAAGTTACATCCGGATCGTTGGCCAAATCCTCGAGAGCATCCTTCTTCACCGTAAAGGCTGCCCCACGGATCACGCCACGCAAATCCGCTTTCAAAACCCCACCCTTCGAAGCAATGCGATCGAAGTGAGACTTTCCGGGCGGTACTCGGTATTGGATGATGACGTCGACGGACTCGCCGTCGTGCGTGTCATCGAGGTCTTTGGAAATCTTGGGGGACTTGGCGAAAGCGATCGTGGCGCAAAGAATGAGACACAATAAGACAGAGTCACGGATCTGGAATCGCACCTTGCGATCTGTCCTTTCGCGCTTGATGGTGATTTCTGTGGCTCTGGAGCTCGGCTTTCTATATCCGCCCCAGGTTGCGCTCCAGCACTGTTTGTGTGTCATCGAAGTCCCCTGTGAAGTTAAGAGTTCCCAAGAATCGTTTTCACTTTTGACAAAGCACGTGCCCATTCCGCCAGCGCCCCCAAATTGCCTGTACAACCGCCTCGCTTTTCGGGGCTGATTCCAAGTCCTTGGTCACATGGCCGGCATCAATGGGGTTCTCTTTTACCGGTGTGTTCTCTTTCTGGCTGACCGGAACGTTGCTTTCATGAGTCTTGGGCTTCATGGTCTGCACCTGCACGCTATACAAAAGCAACCGCCTGGCCATTTCCTGGGCCTTGCTAAGTCCTTGGGAATATTGAAGAAATGCTTCTCGCCCCAGCACCGCGAAGAAGACAAGATGGCCCGTTCCGAGAGAGGCGGGACATATTGTCCCAACCCGTGTAGGGAACCAGCTATTACGTTCGTTACCGCCAGATGGCGGTTATTGAACCCCTTTTCTCCCCCTCAATGAGACAGTTCTTTGTAATCAGTCTCTTGTGCAAACAAGACCGCGAGCCGTACGGGGTCTCGCGATTGATCGCAAACGTGGGTGTCGATCAGGGGGTAAGGGTGGCCAGTCCCGCGCTAGGGAAGCAGTCTTCCACCATCAAAGAGAGCGCCAAGTCCATCGAGGGCACTGCGATTCATTCTCCTCAGCCTTGGGGAAACTTGGACGTCTCCATCCTCGATCAACTCCATGAGGCGCTAATTGCGACCGACTCAGAGGGCAACATCACGGGCGGCAACAAGGCTGCTCTCGCGACATATGAATACTCGTCAGAAGAGCTGCTGGGTGTAAGTATTTCGATACTGTGCCGGGAACAAGAAAAGTCTGCCTTGCAGAGAGCAGTCGCCAGCGTAAAGAGGAACGGCCATTTTGAGACAGAGCTTCGAACACGAACGAAGTTGGGGTCTGATGTCTTTGTCCAACTCTCGTTGACCGCGCTGGTCGACAACAACTCGGTCCCAGCGGGGATGGTTGCCATCCTCACCAACATCACAGAACGCAAGATATTGGACACCGCCCACAACCATACGCAGCAGCAGAAGGCGGGCGGCGTCTCCGACCGGTCGCCGGAGCTGAAGTCAGATTTGGTGCAACGTCAAATCAGCGGCACACCATTCCTGATCGCCAGCCCGGTCATGCACAAGTTCATGACGATGGTGGAACGAGTGGCCGTTCATCCGGAAATCGTCTTGATCACCGGCGAGACTGGCAGCGGCAAGGAGCTCATTGCTAGGAGTATTCACGACAATTCTCCTCGCCGAAGCCACCCGTGGGTGGACATCAATTGTGCCGCGTTGCCCGAGCATCTAGTGGAAAGCGAACTCTTCGGATATGAAAAAGGTGCGTTTAGCGGTGCCGACTCTTCCAAGCCCGGACTGTTTGAGCTGGCCAACCGTGGGACGTTGTTCTTGGATGAAATCGGAGAGCTTGATCTAAAACTGCAGGTGAAGTTGCTGAGAGTGCTAGACGGCGCGCCGTATTATCGGCTAGGCGGCCATCGCAAAATCACAATTGACGTGCGGATCGTTGCTGCCACCAATCAGGACCTGACAGCTGCGGTCGAAGAAGGCCGTTTCCGCAGAGATCTATTTCATCGCCTGAGTCAATTTCAGTTGCGGGTACCTCCGTTGCACGAGCGTCCGGAGGACGTAGCGGCGCTGGCGCAGCACTTTCTCGCTCTCAAAGACAACAAATTACGTCTCACTGCGGAAGCTCTGAGCGCGCTCGCTTGCTACAACTGGCCAGGTAACGTTCGCGAGTTGCGCAATTTGATGGCAAAACTTGCCATGGGAGCAGCAAGCAACGAGATTTCGGCTGACGACCTGCTCGCGGAAATTTCGGTTTCGGGGCAACGGAAGAGCGAAACCGCGCTGCCCATCACCAACCTTGAAGGCATGGAAGAGCAGATGATCATTCGCGCGCTGGAAAATACTGGAGGGCATCGCGCACTGGCGGCAGAGCGGCTCGGCATCTCGCGCCGGACGTTGAGTCGCAAGCTACGGGAATACAACATTACTTGCCCTGAAGGAGAGAGAGGACGTTCACTCGGAACTCTAGGCAGCGATCAACAAAAAATCTTTCGCGCGAAAGCTCGGTTCCTGGTTAGCCTGAAGAATAATCAGGGCGATCATATCAATATCACTGCCGTAAACCTGAGTGGCGGCGGACTGGGAGTTGATGGCCTAACAAATCCGCAGCGATTCGCCGGCCTGGTGGAGTGCAGCTTCATCTTGCCGGACACCGAGACTGTAATTCAAGCAAAGGTCCGCGTAGTCTGGGCGGACGCAATCGGCCGGGCGGGTATTCGTTTCGTTGTTTTAGAACCTGCGCTCTTTGAAGAGATCCACCACTGGACGTCACGCAAGATGAAAGAGGAAGGGTGGGAATTGCCGCCAGAATAGACAAACATTCTAAGGCGACAGTGAAGGCCGGAATGAAAGTGGTGAGCGCGGGAGGAGCCGCTAAGAGGGATGATTGCAGTGCATCTCATCCCCGCGCTGTTTTGCTCCGGTTCGGATTTAGTCTTGTTTCATTCCTGTAGCGCGCAGGTGGATTGCCGAAAGTTCGCTTAAAAGCACGATTAAACGCCGCTTCCGAGTCATACCCCACTTTCGAGGCAATTTGGGCGATGCTTTGGCTCGTTGAGCTGAGCATCTGCGCACCCAGCTGCAAGCGCCAGCGCGTGAGGTATGCAAGCGGTGGTTCTCCGAGGTACTGTCGGAACCGCTCTGCCAACACGGCCCGTGAGATACCGACCTCACGGGCGAGGGTCGCGATTGTCCAAGACGCTGCCGGCTGTTGATGCATGAGTGCAAGCACCCTGCCGACTTCGGCATCTCGCGCTCCCGCCAGCCACCCGGTCTGTCCTGTTGGTAAGAGCGTCATGTAACGTCTCAACGTTTCAATGAACAACGTCTCGCAAAGTCTCGCCAGCACAGCTTCCGCACCGCTTGCCTTAGGGGCCGCGATGGAATATCGGATTGAATTCTCAAGCCAGAGTCCCGAATCGTCTTGCCGTATGTTCACCTTGAACATCGCTGGCAATCCGGCCAAAAAAACCTGACTTAGGCTCCGCTCGCAGACCATGTAGCCGCATACAAACCGCGTAACCTCTCCCCCACTTTCTATGCGAGAGAGTTTTAGTCCCTGGGAGAATATTCTCTGCAGCTCATCTTCGCCGCTTATGGCACGGTGACAAGCGCCGTTCTCCATAGTGTGCGAGTCGCCGTGAGGGAAGATAAGGACATCCCCAGGAAGAAGTTCGAGGCGCTCATCCCCGACCCGGCCAAATGCTCTACCCTCGATGAGCAAGTGGTAAACGATCACGTGCCCGGAGGACTGATTGAGATAGGCCGCCAACTTTCGCGAGTTGGGCGACTGAAAGCACCAAGGCGCGGAAAACTCCGCGTTGAAAAAAAACGCGCTATCCACCTTTACGGCCTTCAGCACCTCTGAGAGTGCATCCATACCCACCAACGCCGCACAAGATTATCAGCAAACTCAGCAAGACTCACGGCAAAGCGTGTTCGTGCTATTGATGCCCGAGCAAGGGAAGAAGACTCCTGATCAAGATCCAACCGACTATCCATGGAATCAGAAGATTTGTAACCGAAGCCAAATTCTATCAATGGCTCGTCGAGGAGGAAATTATGGCTGACACTGCTCGTATTCAGTACCTGCGAGTCGCACTGCAAGCTGTGGGCGTGCTCTTTATCGTAGGGATCTTCAGTTTCGTCATGATCTGGCCATCCGGCTGGTCGTGGCACTCGGGACCGTCACACCACTTGCCACATTACCTGCAGATGATACTTGGCGTCTATGCGACATTGGGTATTTTTCTGTTGATCGCAAGCCGAAACCCGCTCGCAAACCTGAGTCTTATCTGGTTCACGGTGTGGTCCAGCATCGCGCACGCAGGAATCATGGCTGCACAAGCTTTGGCGAACCCCGAGCAGATAGCTCACCTTTGGGGTGATGTTCCGGCACTACTCGTTATTGCTGCCATCCTGGCGTTTCTTACGCCACGAGGCACCTTAGCGACGGCCCTCGCCTCAGGCAAGAAATGATACCGAAAGGGGACACGTCGCTGAATCAGCTCATTTAGCGATGAGCCACGCTCCCTGCCGCTTAGAGGTGTTGGAGCGGATGGCGGGGTGAGGTGTAGCGTCCCCCAAGGGAATTCATGCTTCTCGGCAAAGTGCCGCGGACGCCGGGACAAGCGAAACGGTACATCCATCCACCCGAGCAAGGAAGCCGGACGTTCAGACAAACTAGCGGAACAAATTTGCCGCATACTGGCTCCGTCAACCAGCCGAAGATGTGAATGGCTGCTCGACCAAATTGAAAAAGAAAGGAAATGAAATATGTCATCCCAGACCGCCACCACTGCCTCAATTAGGGGCCACATCGATCGTCGCGCTTCGTTATTGGCTGATCGCATCGAGGAAGGCGCTGCCCTCTTAGCTGCCTTTGCTGAAGGACTCTCGGAAGAGGAATGGCACACACCGGTATCGACCACGGACCGTCGTTCTGTTGGCCTCATCGTGCACCATGTTGCGAGCATGTACCCGATTGAGATTGATGTTGCACGAGCAATCGCCAGCGGGATGCCCGTTACGGACATTACCTGGGACGGGGTCGCCCAATTGAATGCCAAGCATGCGCACGAGCATGCTGAGGAAACGAAGACCGCCGCACTCGAACTTCTGCGTCGGAACAGTCGTGAGGCGGCCAATGCAGTACGCCAGTTCAGGGACGAAGAATTAGATCGCGCGGCTCCCTTTTCGTTGAGCTTCGGTGCACCCGTGACCACGCAGTTCGTCATTGAGGACCATGCATTACGGCACAGCTGGCACCACTTGGCGCGCATCCGAATAGCTTTGGGCCGATGATTTCGAGGGTGGTAGCCCCTTTGATGAGCGACTAGGGCTGGCTCCAAATAGCGCGAACTGGTGACGTAGCCAATGGCCTGAGGGAACACAGAGATGATGCGAACAGGAAGATTAATGGCGGTGCTCGCGCATCCCGACGACGAATCCCTGGGGGTGGGGGGCACGCTTGCGAAATACGCATCTGCAGGCGTTGAGGTCTTTTTGGTTACGGCTACCCGTGGTGATAGTGGCCGCTTCCGAGGCTATAGCCTGGACGATCATCGCCATCCCGGGCGGTTGGCGCTGGCCAATATCCGAGAGGGCGAACTACGCGCCGCCGCCTCAGCCTTGGGCGTGCGCGAAGTCTCAATCCTCGACTACACCGATCAGCAACTCGACCGAGCGACCGCCCGCGAAGCGGTCGCCACCATCGCGTCCCACATAAGACGCGTCCAGCCGGGCGTGGTCGTGACGTTCGGACCCGACGGCGCATACGGGCACCCCGATCATATCGCGATCTCCCAGTTCACCACAGCGGCCATCGTTGCCGCAGCCGACCCTGCGTATCCATGTAGCGGAATCGAGGCCGTGCAGTCGCATATGGTGTCGAAGCTTTACTACATTGCCTGGCCAGAATCGACCTGGAGGGCTTACCAATCGGCTTTCCGGAGGTTAGTCTCGCGGGTCGACGGCGTTGAACGGCAGGCTGTGCCGTGGCCTGACTGGGCGATAACCACCGTGATTGATACGAGTAGCGTCTGGTCGACAGTGTGGCGAGCGGTCTGCTGTCACGAGTCACAGGTGACCGCGTACGAGCGGCTGAAAGACTTATCGCCAGAGGATCACGAAGCTCTGTGGGGTCGGCAATCGTTTTATCGGGTATTCAGCACCGTGAATGGCGGGAGAGTGCCTGAGACAGACCTTCTAGAAGGGATAAATACGTGACTAAAGAATCGCTAGTGAAGGAGTCAAGCCTGGCTTGCAATTCCGACCGGCATGCGCCGCTCACGATGGATGCAGCAGTGTTTCGCAAACTGGGGCATCGACTCGTGGATCAGCTTGCGGGATTCCTGGAATCGCTTCCGTCTGGTCCGGTGACCCGTGATGAATCCCCGTCAGTTGTGCGCGACGCACTCGACCTCACAGGGGCGCTCCCGGAAATGGGGACAGACCCCGGTCCGCTGCTGGAAAAAATAGCAGATTTGCTATTCGCTCACTCGCTATTCAATGGACACCCTCGTTTCTTTGGATACATCACCGCGCCGCCGGCACCGATCGGGATTCTCGGGGACTTTCTCGCGGCTGCGTTGAACCCAAACGTTGGCGCATGGACACTCTCGCCGGCCGCCACCGAGGTCGAGTCCCAGACCGTCAGGTGGATCGCAGAACTCATTCGCTACCCAATCAATTGCGGTGGACTGCTGGTCAGCGGCGGCAATATGGCGAACTTCGTTTGTTTCCTGGCCGCGCGAACCGCCAAGGCGGGCTGGGATATACGCAAGCACGGCGTTTATGGAACTTTAGGACGCAGGCTTCGCGTGTACTGTTCAAGCGAAACGCACACGTGGATTCAAAAGGCTGCAGACCTTGGCGGCCTTGGTACCGAATCGATCGGGTGGATCGCCAATGACTCCAAATTGCGGATGGACGTCTCCGCCCTACGACGGCAAATTGAAGCGGACGCGGCGGAGGGAGATGTGCCATTCATGGTCGTGGGAACGGCGGGATCAGTCAGCACAGGTGCAGTCGATCCTCTGCCGGAAATCGGCGCGCTCTGCAAGGAGTATGGCCTGTGGTTCCACGTTGATGGAGCCTATGGCGGCTTTGCGGCTGCAGTTCCCCAGGCGCACGATGATCTATGTGGCCTGTCCTCGGCCGATTCGGTCGCGGTTGATCCGCACAAGTGGCTCTACGCGCCACTCGAGGCTGGATGCGCGCTGGTACGCGATCCGGAAATGCTGCGCGGAGCATTCGCGTATCACCCTCCCTACTACCATTTCGAGGAAAAGGTGACGAACTACGTCGATTGTGGTCCCCAGAACTCGCGCGGCTTCCGCGCTCTTAAAGTCTGGCTTGCCCTAAAGCAGGTTGGAGCCGCGGGCTATCGCAACATGATCGCCGAGGATATACGCCTGTCTAAGCTAATGGCTGAGGCGGTCAGCCGCCATACCGAACTCCAGCTCATGACTCAGGAATTGAGCATAGCAACGTTCCGTTACGTGCCACAAAATCTTCGCGAGGAACTGCGAGAATCAGAAGTTGAACTTTATCTCGACGTTCTCAACCGTGAGCTTGTCGATCGCCTGCAGCGCGGTGGTGAGACATTCGTCTCCAATGCCATAGTCCGTGGCCGATATGTGCTTCGCGCCTGCATAGTCAACTTTCATACCACTCAGGCGGATGTGGAAACAGTGCCTGACATCGTTGAGCGGATTGGACGTGAAGTGGATGCTGAGTTACGGTCGAAGAAGTTACGGCCAAGGTAGGGGGCGTGGCCGGACAATGGGGACCGGCTTTGCCATCGGTTTGTTGAGGAACACCGGCACGGATTATATAGCTCGGGAGTGGTTAGCGCCTGGCGCAGAATTACAAAGGTGCAGCTCTGAACGAATTTGAACAGCACTCAATAATACTCGCGTGCCGGCGCGGGTTATGTTGGACTTTGGATTTATCGCGCACTGGCGTTTCGGAGTGAAGCTCTGCCCGCATTTCCCACGGTGGTCAATCTAGCCGCCGTCGCTCGTTAGGCTTAGCTCCGCCCCGCAGGGCGCTGCACGAACCTTCTCAAGATCGAGTTTGCAATGGCCAGCCACAATGTCGCCTGAGTACAATACTTGTGCTCAAAACCGCGATGCGAATGCTGGACTATTCTCTCTGGATCACCGCCAATGCTCTGTGCGCGATCGTCATAGGAATTGGGTGTTGGAAGAAGTACTTGAGCAGCCTGCCCATGTTTTTTAGCTATATGGGCATTTGTGTAAGCAACACTTTGTTTGGGGGGATTCTTTTCTTGCTGTGGGGGACCCTCCCACGTCTTGAGGCAATATTAGGCTGGCTCGAAGTTGCTTATTGCATCGGAATGGGTTTCCTAGGAATAGCACTAATCTACGAGCTGTGGACCACAGTCTTGCTGTCGCGCTCCTCGCTAGCGAATATCTTCCGACCTTTGCCTCGCTGGAGCGCAGCTGTAATCATCTTGCTTGCAACGATCGTAACCGCAATGCTTCCTCAAAGTGTGCCGGACCATGCATTGAAGGTGGAGTGCACCGTCGCCGTTGCGTCGAGTGTGATGGATGTAGCTTGGCTAGGTGTGTTGCTGTTGGTGTCACGCGCTGTAGGCGTTGCGTGGGGCATACTCCCTGCGGGAGTCGCTCTAGGCATAGTCATCAGTGACACGGGGACTGGTGCTGGCTGCATGTTGCTCAATGCCATGATGGGACGTCATAGTTTTTACGTGGATATCCTCGAGCAGAGTTCAAATTTACTGGCAGGAGTCGTGTGGGTGATTGGCATTGTCATGCATTCAAAAGTCCAGGAGTGTCCGATTGCTACTCCACGCCTTTCGGAGGAAGCAGTAGCAGCATCAGCACACCTTGTTGAAATGTTGGACCGTTAGCTCGGATTTCGCATCCTGGGTGTTTGCGATGGATTCGGCCCTGAGGTCCTAGTATCAACATCCATGAGGTCAAGGTCGAAGCTGCCGAGTGATCCAGTCACGTTTGCTCCACCGTTGATCGCCAAACCGCGATTGGTGCTATGAGAGTAAGCGGGCACGGCTGCCCTGTGCTTGCAATAAACAAATCACCTTCGAGTCAAACTCCTCGGCACCCAACCATTCCCCTTCGTAGGCAATGACACCATCCGCGAAATCCCCGCCCGCGCGGAAGGAATCGAATCTGCGTGAAAACGTAAATCCAAACACTTACAGGGCACCGGATGGCACCGGATGCTATTGAAGGACACGTAGAACCAGAAAACGGATTGCAAACGGATTGCACTCAGACCTCTGTGGTGTCAGTCGCGCATTTCCCAGCATTTCCAACAGATTAACGCCGCGACTGGCTGGCGAGGATATATGGACACCGAATTGGGCGGAAGCGGTTCGCAGATGCTGCGGCAGTTCGCACACAGCTACTCGAACGAACGGCGGACATTACGTTTTCAGTACTAACCTAGCGCGGAAAGCGAGCTTCAACCAACGAAGGGATCAACTACGTGCACACCGGCCTTAGCGAAATCGATGCGGTTTCGCGTCGCGACTGCCAGACCGTGAAAGATCGCAGTCGCTGCGATAAGGCTATCCTTAATCGGCATGGTTTTCCCGCTTTTGCGAAGACGCGCAAGCAATTCCGCCCACTTCACACCGGTGTCCGCATCCCAGGCGAGACAGTGGAGACGCCCTGCCCCGGCATCGAACCAGCGTTCTAGCGCCATCCGCTTCTTTCCCTTAGGAAGAATAAGAATCCCAAACCGCAATTCCCCAAGAATCACGGGATCGACCGCGATGTGCGGCTCATGTGCGCGAAGCCAGTCCACGACTCGGGGATCCGGCGATGGTTTCGTCGGCTCGCTCAAAACGTTGGCATCAACCAGGTACTTCACAGAGTATCGGTCGACTCAGATTCGATGGGAACAAAAAAATCCTTGTGCGGACAGGCGAGCAGCCAATCGATGGCGCCCTCGTTGCGCGGAGCAGCTCGACGAACGAGGCGATAGTCTCCGCGATCGAGACGCTCGACATCGAACTCCTGACCCGGCATTATCCGGTCTATTTCCCGGAATTCTGCCGGCAAGACAATTTGACCCTTCGAAGAGATGGTGGTTTTCATCAAGGGTAAGATACCGTCTTACTACCTTACTGTCAAGTTGTCCCACGGCAGTTTCCTCTGCATTTGAGCCTAGACTGTCTGCCAGACAATGCCAATACAACTCAAAATCTAAGTACAGCGAACCAAAGTCACGGAGGCTGCCTCCATACTCAGCGGTGGAAGGCGGACAGTCTTGGTCCGCGGGAAATCCCGTGACTTACCATGATATAGACGCCTTTATTCCCGTACGGGAATAGTCCGGGCAATTCAGGAAGCTTATGCGATATTTGTTACCGTACGGGAATATTTAATTGACTTTGGCTATCAATACAGCATAATATTCCCGTACGGGAATATAGAGAACTCTTGAAATATACCCCTACCCAGATCGGGGAGTTGGTGCGGGACACGCGCAAGCGGCTCGGCGTCACCCAGAAAGACCTGGCCCTCACCGCCGGGACGGGGCTGCGCTTCGTCATCGATCTCGAACGGGGCAAGGAAACCTGCGAGCTCGGCAAATCGCTCCGCATCCTGCAGACCCTCGGCATCACGGTGACGCTGACGCCGCCGGCTGGCGAGAGCTAGGGCCATGGCCAGAACGCTCGACGTTTATATCGGCGACGACATTGTGGGCCAGCTGGTCCAGGATGACGGCGGCCAGATGTCCTTCACCTACGCGGAAGGCTGGCGCAACAAGCAGGGCGCCGTGCCTCTGTCCCAATCTCTGCCGCTGCAGGCGGAATCCTTCAAGGGCAAGGAATGTCGGGGTTTCTTCGGCGGCATCCTGCCAGAGCAAGGGAAGCGCGAGATCATCGCCCGCAATCTCGGCATCAGCGCGCGCAACGACTACGCGATGCTGGAGCGGATCGGCGGCGAATGCGCGGGCGCGGTCACTTTCATCCCCGCCGGCGGCGCGCTGCGGGAAAAACACTACGACTATCGCAAGCTCACCGACAGGGAACTTGCCGGCATCCTTCGGGAATTGCCGAAGCGCCCGCTGCTCGCGGGCGATAAGGGCGTACGCCTGTCGCTCGCCGGCGCGCAGGACAAGGTCGCGGTTCGCATCGAAGGCGGCGAAATTTCCCTGCCGCTCGGCGGCGCGCCGAGCACGCACATTCTCAAGCCTGCCGTCGAACGTTTCGAGGGCGTTGTCTTCAACGAGGCGCTTTGCATGAAGCTGGCGGCAACGGCCGGCGTGCTGGCTGCAGGCGTCGAGACGCGTAGCGTCGACGGCATCGATTTCCTCGTCGTCGAGCGCTATGACCGCCATCACGCCAACACGGCCGACGGCAACCCCACACTCGAACGGCTCCATCAGGAGGACTTCTGCCAAGCGCTCGGCTTCGTCTCCGAAATGAAATATCAGAAGGAGGGGGGCCCATCGCTCAAGCAATGCTTCGCGCTGCTGCGCGACGTATCGAACACGCCCGTGATCGATCTCGCCCGCTTGCTCGACGGGGTGATCTTCAACTATCTCGCCGGCAACAACGACGCGCACGGCAAGAATTATTCGCTGCTCTACAAGCCGCTCGAAAAGGGAGGACGCGAGACGATGCTATCGCCTCTCTACGACATCGTCAGCACGGCCTACTATCCCGAGCTCAGTCGCGACATGACGATGAAGATCGGAAAGGAATATTCATCCGAGAACGTCACGGCCAAGGATTTCGAGCAGCTGGCGGAAGAAGCGGGGCTCGGCAAGGCCCTCGTGCGGCGCCGCGTCCTCGAGCTGGCGGACACCGTCATCGCATCCCTAGCGAAAGTGCAGATCGCGAACGCGACGGCCGAGAAGGTCGCGTCGCTGATACGGGAGCGCTGCGAGAAGGCGCGAGGATTGCGGGAAAGCAAATCGTGAAAGCCGTTTTTTCACGCGAATTGCGTGGAATAAATGAAGCATGCGTGATACACGCTGAGAGGAAGTCGGACAGGAGAGAGCTTTGCCGTTCAAGGGCCTGTTCATCGGCATCGATCGTTACGCATCGCCGGGAATTGGCTGGCTAAGCTGCGCTCGTCGTGACGCCGAGGGTCTCCATTGGCCTGTTCACCGACACGACATCCGATTTTGTGCCGCTAAACCAATGCAGGACAATTCGGCCGCGCCCTGGCGGAAAATGTTGTTCTAGCAGGTCGAGAACCGTTTTCCGCTCTGCTTTGAATGACACGCAGTCAGGCGCGCCGCCAGCAGGCGGATAGTCGGATGCGGCTGCGGCACACCTGGAAAAATCAGTCTAAAGACAATTGGTAAGTGCTTGAAAAGATGGTGAGCGCGGAAGGAATCGAACCTTCAACCTACTGATTAAGAGTCAGTTGCTCTGCCAATTGAGCTACGCGCCCGCTGAAGTTTGGTCGGAATTTGAAGCGGAGCCGTTCGCGGTTCTGCGAAGAGTGCTGCTTCATGCCTCAGGCGAAACCTGGATCGTAGGCCTGACGATAGCTAGTATATCAGCGATGTTGGTAGGAGGCGCCTGGCTTGCGCAGCAATCATCAAACGCGCTTGTGCGAACTGGCAAGAGTTCACCTAACGAAACTTTGTTGTCGAAGCTTTTAGCGTCGACCTTCCGCTGCAAACGGAGCCACAGCCTCGTCCACAGAAGTACTTGGCCGTCTTGGAGGCAGCTTCTGCGACAGCGCCGGCGGTCGCTGCTCCAACGTGCCTACCAGTGGCGCATCATCAAAGCCTACGCCCCAAGCGACGAAGCGGTTCTCATCGCACATGCCTTCTATCAATCTCTGCTGACGCGCACTCAGCACTTTGAAGGGCAAGGTCTGGAAATTGCGGAAAACCCACAACAGGTACAAACGCTGCCCAATTGACGGTTTTAGGTATCGCGGTCCTAGCGGTGTCAACACACGCAGGACGCCTGAGAGGAGTTTTTCAGTCCACATCACCTGGTTCCACGGGTTTGGAGATTTCACCAGAAAAATCTGGGGCAATCGAAAGATCACGCATTATTGCATCGCACCCAGGGAAATGGGAAGCAGATTTCTGCCTTTTTTTAAGTTTCTTAAGTTCATCCCGGGAGTTGGGTGCGCGACTGATCTCGTGCCCCAGCTAGAATTCAAGGCAAGCCAATGAAGCGAAGTCCGCATGAATTCTCGGCAGGCCTTGACCGGGTCCTTTCTAAACTCGGGTATTGCTCCCGGTCGGCTGCCAGGAGGCTGGTGGAGCTAGGCGAGGTTACGGTGAATGACAAGGTCGTCCGGGACCCAGCGGTGCCCGTAAGAATCGGAAAGGACCGCATCGCTGTTAATGGAAGCATTATCCAGAAGGCCAATCATGGTTACCTCATGATGAACAAGCCGAGAGGGGCGGTCACGACCGCAAACGACGAAAAGGGCCGAAAAACAGTGATTTCCTTGCTGCCGAGCGACCGGTCGAATCTGTCCCCGGTGGGCAGGCTGGACATGGCTAGTGAGGGCCTCCTTCTTTTCACGAACGACTCGCAGTGGGCGGCACGGATCACCTCCCCTGAGTCTCATGTCGACAAGACCTATCACGTTCAGATCGATTCCCCAGGCGATCGAGCTTTGCTCGGACAGTTGCTTTCCGGGGTTCTTGAGGGAGGGGAGTTGCTCCAGGCGAAGCGTGTACGGAAACTGAGAGAGGGCCAAAAGAATTGCTGGCTGGAGATTGTTCTCGACGAGGGGAAGAACCGTCAGATCCGCAGAATGCTGAATGCATGCGGAATCGAAGTACTACGTCTGGTTAGGGTGGCAATCGGGGAACTCAAGCTTGGAGACCTCCCCAAAGGCCGGACGCGGGACCTCACCAACCAGGAATTAGGAAGAATCACCCGCACGATGGCATAGAATTTGCCCATGCGCCGGACTGAACAGCTTCGCGCACAAGGTCGGCTAGATATCGGGCAACGCTCTCGGCAGAGAATGACGAAGGCTCTGAGTTTCGGTGTGGCGATCCGTTGGCTGTCTTACTCCATCCCGCGGAGCATAGGCTGATTGAGTCGCGATCCACTTCTGGTTGCAATTGTAGGACCTACCGGTAGTGGGAAAACCGCACTTTCGATCCGCCTGGCGCAGCAGTTCAAAGGCGAAATCGTGAACTGCGATTCGGTGGCAATTTACCAGGATTTCGAGATTGGTACAGCCAAACCGACACCCGCAGAGCGGAAGCAAGCTCCGCATCACCTGTTCGACACAATCAATCCGAACTCGCACACCACGGCGGGCGAGTACGCAAGGCAAGCCCGGGCCGTGGTGCAGGAAATTACCGAGCGCGGGGGCATGCCGATTGTAGTTGGCGGGACCGGACTTTACTTGAGGGCCTTGTTCGACGGGCTGTTTCCCGGCCCCGAGCGTTCCGAGGAACTTCGCGGGCGGCTACGAAGCCGCGCCGATCAGAGAGGCTCCCCCTACCTTCTTCGAATTCTGCGCCGCCTCGATCCCGCCCTTGCCGAGAAAATTCATGCCAACGATGTGCCGAAGCTCATCCGCGCGATTGAGGTGTGCCTGTCTGCCCGACGCCCCATGAGCGAGCAATGGCAACATGGCCGCGATCCTTTACAGGGATTTCGAATTCTGCGAATCGGACTTGATCCTCCTCGCCAGGAGCTATATGCGCGCATCAATCGGCGGGTTGCTGCGATGTTCGCGAAGGGATTGGTCGAAGAAAGCAAACAGTTGCTCGAGAAATACGGCGGCTCAGCGCGTCCGTTCTTATCGATGGGGTACAGGGAAGTGACGGAGTTGTTGAAAGGCGACCTGACTGTGGAAGCCGCTATCGCGTCTGTTCAGCAGGCCCATCGCAATTACGCGAAGCGCCAAATGACGTGGTTCCGGAAAGAGCCCGATGTGCAATGGATCTCGGGCTTCGGCGATGACTTGGAAGTGCAGCAACAGGCGCTGAGCATTGCTGGGAAGTCACTCTAATCTCCTTAGTTCCGGCAGGAGCTTGCGTAATCTTCAGATAATGCTTGCCCATCACGCGTGTCTCAATAGGTCATTCCTCGCTTACATGTAATGACGTTTTGCAACCGACGGACTCGAACCCCCTGCCTCTGCCGTGACAGTGCTAATATCCAGTCGTGCCCCTGGTTGAAATTCGAAATCTGTCCAAGGTTTTTGTCTCTGGCGAGACGGCCTTGTCGAGGCGAAAGGCTGAGGTTCGGGCAGTCGAGGATGTCTCGCTCGACATCCATGCCGGGGAAACACTCGGGCTTGTGGGTGAGTCCGGATCGGGCAAGAGCACACTCGGAAGACTTATTCTGCGGCTGATCGAGCCCACGTCGGGGACGGTCCGCTTTGATGGCCACGACCTTTTCGCGATCTCCCGCCCGGAGATGCGGACGCTGCGGCGCGATTTGCAGATCATTTTCCAGGATCCCTTCGGTTCCCTCGATCCGAGGATGAGAGTCGCTGACCTGATCGCAGAACCATTGGTTATTCACGGCCAAGGCGGAAGCCGCAGGGAAAGAAACGACCGGGTTGCCGAGTTGCTACGGATCGTAGGGCTCGACGCTTCGGCTCGAGACCGTTACCCGCACGAGTTCAGTGGTGGCCAACGTCAACGCATCGTGATTGCACGAGCCCTGGCTCTGCGGCCGAAGTTCATCGTCTGTGACGAGCCCGTGTCAGCGCTCGATGTCAGCGTTGGAGCGCAGATCGTGAACCTGCTGGCCCAACTGCAGCGGGACTTTGGACTCACCTACTTATTCATCTCGCACTCGATGCCCATTGTCCGGTATCTTTCGACGCGAATCGCTGTGATGTATCGCGGGAAGATTCTCGAGGTCGGTTCAACCGAGGAGATCACGAGCACGGCGCAGCATAACTACACGAAGGCACTGTTAAGCGCGACACCCGAGATTTCCCTGTAGCTCCGCGCAAGCGGGTCGCCTTCATCTGCTACTCTCGATTGGTTCCTTTATTTATTCTATGGTGCTCGCTGGCCAACTGGCTCCTTCGCTATACGCCTTGGGGGCGGTTTGCACCTGGGGAGTCAGCGACTTTCTCGGCGGGTACGCAGCACGTCGATTTAACGCCTTTTTCCTGGCCGCCCTAGGTCACATGAGCGGCACGCTACTAATGTTCTCGATTGCCTTGGCAGCTCACGAACCATTTCCTCCCCAGTCGCATCTCGTCTGGACGGCAAGCGCCGGCGTCGCAGGAGGGGTCTCGCTGGCTCTGTTCTATCGTGCGTTATCGCAGGGCAACATGGAGATTACGGCCCCGGTAACGGCGGTGCTAAGTGCCGGGATTCCAACCATCTTTGGGATCCTGCGAGAGGGATTTCCCGGGTACGTTCCTTGCGCCGGGTTCGCTTTGGCTCTGGGTGGCATCTGGCTGGTTTCGCGGCCGGAACACAAGGTTCGTCCAAAAGGCTTGGGTCTCGCCATCACCGCGGGTATCGGCTTCGCTCTGTTCTTCATATTCATTAAGAAGACGGGCAGCGGGGATGCCTTCTGGATCGCTGGCGTTGCGCGTACCGCATCGTTTGCAGTCACTTGTACCATCACGCTCTTGGGCCGAAGCTTCTCGCCGTTTTATCGTGCAGGAGTTTGGATAGGTTTGCTCGCCGGATGCATCGATGTTACCGGGACCGCGTTCTTTGTCCGCGCCGGCCAAACCGGACGGCTAGACGCTGCAGTGGTGCTGAGTTCGCTGTATCCCGCGATCACCGTCTTACTTGCGCGCGTCTTTTTACACGAGAGGTTGACGCCCTGGAAAACGGTCGGAATGCTGGCCACCTTAGCCGCGGTCCCAATGATAGCCCGGGCTTGAGAGCTCTCGAGGAGCACTTCTTAAGCTAGGTTATCGAGTCCCTTCCCGGGTTTTCTCCCGGCATTCATCGCAAGGGCATATCTCGCGAAGCCACTGCCACGAATAGATCCCGAGTTCGTGCCCATCGTTCCAGTTGAACTTGATGGCGTATTTGCCGACCGCCGCGGCTGAGAGTGCCTTCACAGTAGGTTTATACATGGGCAATTCGCCTGGCTTTGGAACCGCCGGCTGTCCAGGCTTAACACCTGACTTACTGCGCTCTTCATCGCACAACGCGCAGGGGCAAGCATCGCGGAGGAAAGGGAAGGAGTAGTTCGAGAGGTGGCCGTCCTTCCACTCGATTTCCACTCCCGTGCCTTCCTTCAGGTGCACTTTCACCGACTTGGGATCGGCCGATGTCATCTGTTTCAGTATCGCAAAGATCGAAAGGGCTTACACCGGGGCTGCTACTCGCGCACGCCTACGATGGCCATCATGCGGCCGGTCTTGCCTTTTTCTGCGCGATGCGAGAAGAACAGTTCAGGATTGCATGAGGTACAAGTCCCGAGGTCTGAAATGTTTCGTGCCATAAGGCCAGCGTCCAACAGCTGGCGGCGGTTCGCCTCGGCGAGATCGAGGAAGATTTGCCGCGGCAGGTCACTGTGCCCAGGAGCGCGGGCCGTCAGGAACAACAGAGGATATCTCTCGTGGATTTCATTTCTCTCTTTGGTCTCGCGGAACAGCTGAGAACCGTAGGTAAACTGTCCCTCAAAGGTACTGCGCACCTCCGGCCCAACCTGGTAGCAACAGTTGCGAATTCCCGGGCCGATTGCAGCGCGCAGCTGTGCGGGATTGCTGCCAAAGTGCTTACGCATCTCTCCCACGCCTTTTTGGGCGATGCGCTTCAGGGTCCCTCGCCAGCCGGCGTGAAATACTCCGATCGCCCTGCGCTTGGGATCGACGATGATAATCGGGAAACAATCTGCGGTGAGCACGCCGAGTAGGAGGCCGGCGGTAGAGGTGATCAGCCCATCTCCGGAGAGCGGGTGCTCGGGAACCCGAGTGATGAGATGGATCAAGTCCGAGTGCACCTGCCTTAAGGTGACCAACTCCCATTTAGACCTTGCACGCTTCGCGAGCGAAACCGAGAGCTGCTGCCGGTTCCGAGCCACCGCAGCCTTCGTATCGTGAGAGGTGAATCCGAGGTTGAGTGTATTTCGGCCGTAAACCCGCGAATGGCCGCCCTTCCTGGTCGTAAACCCGTGCGTTAGCCAGGGAAGGCCTGCGAGGGAAGGAGCTTCAAGAAGCTGGACCTTGGGCTGGGTTCTTGCCTTGCGGGAAGCGGGCACCTCCCTATCTTAGCAACATCGTTTTCGATGAGGCCGTATAATCGCCCATTCGTGCCATTCTCATTTGCTGGAGAAACCATGCGTAGCTTGATTGTCCCTGTTCTCTTGTTGTTGTCATTTCTCGCGCCTGTTGCCGCTCAACAAACGAGCGAAACGAAATCTCAGCCTGAGCAGCCTGACAAGAAAGCCAAGAAAGAACCTTCGTCTCAGAAGAGCGAGCCCAAAAAGCCCGAAGAGGCAACCGCAAAGAAGACGGAACCGGCCCCATCGCAGCCAGAACCGAAGCCCGGTGACGACAAGAAAGAGGAGCACTTTGACATGACCGAGGTGGCTCCGGTGGTTACGCACCATCAGGTCACGGTGAACGGAAACACCTTGAAGTACACGGCCACCACCGGGCGTCTTCCCATCAAACGGGGTGACGGCAAGATTGAGGCCGAGATGTTCTTTGTGGCCTACACGCTAGACGGCGCCGATCCCTCGAAGCGCCCGCTCACGTTTGCCTTCAACGGCGGACCCGGTTCGGCGACCATCTGGCTGCACATGGGCGCGCTTGGTCCACGCAGGGTTCGACTGCGTCCTGACGGCCAGTTGCCGCCGGCGCCATACCAGATCGAAGAAAATGCCAATTCGCTTCTCGATAAGAGCGACCTGGTTTTTGTCGATGCCATTGGCACCGGCTACAGCCGCGCAGAAAGTACAGAAGTTTCGAAAAAGTTCTGGAACGTGAAGGGGGACATTCAGGCCTTCAGCGAGTTTATTCGCATGTACATCAGCCGCTACGAGCGCTGGAACTCGCCGCTGTTTCTTTTCGGCGAGAGTTATGGGACGACTCGCTCCGCGGGCATCGCGGGGCAGCTTGCGGAGGAAGGAATCTCGTTTAACGGCATTACGCTGCTTTCGATTGCTCTGGATTTTCAGACGCTCGTGGACAACAAGGCAAACGACGAGCCCTACATCCTCTTGATTCCGTCGTTCACCATGATTGCCGGCTACCATCACAAACTTCCTGCCGACCTCGAGCAAGACCTGGCAAAGGCGCGGCAGGAATCCGAGCAATGGGCCAGCGGGGAATATGCTCAGGCACTCGCCAAAGGAGATTCGCTCAGCCCCCAAGAGCGCCAGCAGGTGATCGAGCACATGGCCCGCTACACGGGTTTGAGTAAAGACGTACTAGACCAGGCCAACTTGCGAATTGACGTTCCTAAGTTCACGCACTACCTTCTGATCGACCAGAAAGTGCGTGTCGGCCGCCTGGACGGGCGTTTCACCGGCCCTGACCCCGACGGGTTGATGGATACCCCGTTCTACGATCCGACAGAAGCAGAAGTCGTTCCTCCCTACACGGCGGTGTTCAACAACTATGTGCGCAATGAACTCGGCTACAAAGTCGACATGCCTTACTACGTGTTCCCGCGCGAGGGATCTGGATTCAAGTGGGAATGGGGGCAGGCGGTAGACGGCTTCCCAAGCACTGCAACCGACCTGCGCCATGCCGTCGTTCGCAATCCTTTTCTAAAGATCCTGGTCATGGAGGGCTATTACGACCTGGCGACTCCTTATTATGGGGCGAACTTCACCATGCAGCACCTTGATCTTCCGGAAAAGTTCCGCCAGCAGATTTCCTACGCAACCTACGACGCGGGCCACATGGTGTATCTGCCCGCGGACCAGTTGAAGAAGATGAAGAGCGACCAATCCAAGTTTGTCGAGGGGTCCATCTCAACCCAGTAGCAAGGTCCGCCGGCCAGCTACGCTGGTCACTTGCGTCGGCGGCCTCGAATGCGATACAAACGGCGCAAAGCCTATGTTGCGCCGTTTTTTTCTCCTCGCGATCCTCACTGCGGGCCTTTCTTCGTTTGCACAGGTGCCCGCGCCGCCTGCATCACCCATCCCTTCTGCGACCGCGGATCATTCGCAAGAGTCGTACGTGGTCGAAAAATTCCAGAGCTCGTATCGCTTTGAAAACGACGGTACTAGTAAGAGAGAGCTTTACGCGAGGATCAGGGTCCAGAGTGACGCCGGCGTACAGCAGTGGGGTCAGTTAGTCATTGGATATAACTCAGCCAATGAGCGGGTCGAAATCCCCTTTGTTCGCGTTCTAAACCCCGATGGGACCAAGGTGACCGCGACCGAGGATGCGGTCCAGGACCTGAGCATCCCGCTTGAAAAAGAAGCCCCCGTTTATACCGATTACCGGCAGAAGCACGTGACCGTACCCGGGATCCGACCAGGGGTGATTCTCGAATACGACTTTGTGACCGTTACCTCGACCGCGCTCGCCCCCGGGCAGTTCTGGATGCAGTACGACTTCTCAGAAAACGGCACCGTCTTGGACGAGGAACTCACCGTCGATATCCCGAAAGACCGGAAGGTCACTTTGAAGACCAAGCCGGGAAATGATCCAAAGATTTCTGAAGCGAACGGGCGCCGGGTTTACGCCTGGAAGGGCTCGCACGTCGACAAAACCGATGAAGAACTGAAGAAGGAAGCCAAAGAGAAGAAGAAAAAGCCAAAAGAGCCCGACTATCCCACCATCCAACTGACGACGTTTGAAAGCTGGGATCAATTGGGGCGCTGGTATGCGGGTCTAGAGAAGGACCGGCGCCAGCCAGACAGCGAAATTCGCGCCAAGGCCGCGGCGCTGACCAAGGGTAAGGCGACGGATCTCGACAAGATTCAGGCGCTCTACGACTACGTTGCCACCAACTTCCGGTATATCAGCCTGTCGTTTGGCGTGGGTCGGTTCCAACCACATGCGGCCACCGATGTGCTGCACAACGAGTACGGCGATTGCAAGGACAAGCACACCCTGCTCGCGTCACTGCTTGCGGCTTCCGGTTACAACGCGTCGTCAGTGCTGATCAATGCAGGCCGAAAGCTCGACCCGGATATCCCCTCTCCCTCCCAGTTCGACCATGTTTTCACCATGCTGCCGCTCGGAAAAGACGAAATATGGATGGACACGACAACCGAGGTGGCGCCCTTTGGCCTGCTGTCCTCGGTGCTGCGGAAAAAGCAGGCGCTGATCATCCCCCAGAACGGGACGCCGCACCTCGAAGAGACTCCCGCCGATCCTCCCATGCCTAATCGGCAATACACCGAGATTCATGGGAAAGTCAGCGAACTGGGAAAACTCGAGGCGCACATCCATTATGAGTTCCGGGGAGACACGGAGCTTTACTTGCGTTCGCTGTTTCGCCGCATCCCCGGCAACAAGTGGAACGATTTCGTCAAGCAGATGAGTCTGTATGGCGGCGTCTCCGGCGACGTTTCAGAGGTCAAGGCGAGCGATCCGGCAGAGACCCACGAACCTTTCACACTCGATTACAAGATTTCGGCGGCGTCCTATCTGGACTGGTCGAAGAAGAAAAACGACCTGACTTTGCCATTTGCGCAGATCACCATGGCGGATGCGGATGACGACGATCCTGACCCGGTCCAGCTCGGTTCGCCCATCGACTTTACCTACAAGCTTCGCATTGAGTTTCCGGCAAAGTACACCGAGAAGCCCCCTCTTCCTTTTGCAATGAAGCGCGACTATGGCCGCTACCAAGCGACATACAAGGTGGACGCGAATGTCTTCACCGCCGAGCGCACGCTGGTCACAAGCATGAACGAATTACCCTCGCAGCGGGCAAGCGACTACATCGCGTTCCGGCGCGCCATACTGGCCGACGCCGAGCAGAAGATGCAGATCGACAGCTCTCTGGCGGGCACGCCTACGCTGGCGAAAGATCTGAAAGGGGACGATCTCTATGACGCGGCCAAGGCGGCCTTTCAGCGTGGCAACTTCACTACCTCGATCGAGCTCCTGCAGAAGCTGGTTGCCGATGATCCCAAGCACAAAACTGCTTGGATGGACCTCGGGCGGGCCTATATGGTCGAACGCCAGACCGACAAAGCGGTTGAAGCCTTCAAGAAACAAGCCGACCTCAATCCCTACGACGAGTACGCCTTCAGCTCGATCGGCTGGGCTTACACCACGGACCGCAAGTACGAGCAGGCTGCGGAGGCATTCAATAAGGCGATTGAGATCAATCCGCTGAGTCTCTACGCGCATGCAGCTCTCGGCAGCATGTACCAGGAATCGCATCAGTACGAGAAAGCAGCACCAGAGCTTGAGAAGGCGGTCTCGCTGAAGCCGGACGACGCCGCGCTCGAGATCAACCTTGGCGATGCTTACCTGAATCTTGGTCAGGACGACAAGGCACTCGTTGCTTTCGACAAGGCGGTGCAAATTTCCGCTACCCCGGACGTGTGGAACAACATCGCCTACCAGTTGTCCCTGAAGAATGCGCACCTGGATATCGCCCAGCAATACGCAGAATCTGCGGTGACCGCGATCTCCACCTCGTCGCGCAATCTCTCGCTCGATCAGCTCTCCGATCGCGATCTCATGATTCCATCGGCCCTCGATGCCAACTGGGACACGCTCGGCTGGGTTTACTTTGCGCGTGGCAACATGGACAAAGCGCAGAAATACATCCGCTCCGCATGGGTGCTTGGCCAGCACGGGGAGGTTGGCGATCACCTGGCCCAGATCTATCAGAAGCAGGGCCGAAAAGAAGATGCTGTGCGCGTTTACGCGCAATCGTTGTCCGGGTTGCGACCCACGAACGAGACTCGCACCCGCCTGGCCGCACTGGTCGGGGGCGATTCGAAAGTCCAGCCCGTGGTTGATGAGCACCGAGTCGAACTCCAGCAGTTACGGACATTGAAGCTCGGAAGGATCGCATCCGCCTCGGGGACGGCAGATTTCTTCGTGTTGATCACTTCCTCCTCAGGCGGGTCAAAAATTGATGCAGCAAAGTTTGTCAGCGGGGAAGAGAAGCTGAAGCCGCTCACCGACAGCCTTCGCGGCGCTAAGGTGGATTTTGTTTTCCCGGACGATGTGCCGGCCAAAATCCTTCGCCGGGGTACGCTCTCCTGCTCGCAGGACACCGGTCAGTGCGATTTTCTGATGATGTTGCCGGAGGACGTTCACTCTGTCGACTAGGCCGGCAGATAGGTTTTCGCCCGCGACTGCTCAAAAGCAAACGCCAGTTGAAGCACACGCTCGTCCTGCCCGAAGGCGGCTATGATTTGCAATCCGATGGGAAGCCCTTCTGAGGTGAGCCCACAGGGAACTGAGATGGCCGGTGTACCCCAAACATTCGCCGGACGGGTATTGCGGAGCAGCGCGAGTTCGGCCGGGCGCAATTGATCGATATGGGTGATCAGGTGGGAAAGGCGCGGTGCAGGAATCGGCGTGGTAGGCGTTACCAGAACGTCGATGCTCCGAAACACCCCTGCAATCTCTTCCCGGATATGGGCCAGTTCCCCGAGTGCCGCCTGGTATTCGGCGGGTGAAATATTCTCACCCGTGCGTATTCGCCGTAGCGTTTCCGGGTCATAGCGCTCGGCCGAGGTTGCCAGCCATCGTTCGTGAACCTCGTAGGCTTCGGCGGCTTGGAGCGTTCGATCCGTGGGAACCCGGATCTCCACGTCGGCAATCGTCGAACCCAGGGCCTCAAGCTGGCTGATCGCCGCTTCGACCGATGCAGCGATTTCCCCCTCGAGACGCTCAAAGAAGAATTGACGTGGAACCCCCACGCGCCATGACGGGCACTTCCGAGCGAGAGCCTCTGAGTATCGGCCGCGGGATCCCGTCAGAGCATCGAGCAGGATGGCTGCATCCTGAACCGAGCGCGTGATCGGCCCGGCATGGTCGAGAGAAGGCGAGAGTGGAACGATTCCGTCGGTACTCACCAGCCCGAAAGAAGGTTTCAGGCCTACGACTCCACAGAGTGCAGCGGGCTCGCGAACCGAGCCTGCGGTATCGGTTCCGATGGCAGCAAAACACATCCCGCTTGCGACCGCGGCAGCAGAGCCCCCGGAGGATCCGCCCGCAATGTAGTCGGGATTTACCGGGTTGTGAACGGGACCAAAGCAGCTGATCACGGAACTCCCGCCGTAAGCGAACTCGTGCAGGTTCTGCTTGCCAACGAGGATCGCTCCAGCCTGCTTTAGCCTGGTCACGAGCGGCGCATCTGTCTGCGAAACTTCGTTCCCGACAACCCGGCTAGCCGCGCTCGTCCTCATGCCGGCGACGTCAATCAGGTCTTTCACACCCACCGGAATCCCGTGCAGAGGCCCAAGCCAGTTGCCTGCGCGGATCTCTGATTCCGCCTGGGCTGCATCTTCGAAAGCTCGATCGCGAGTAACCGTGACGAACGCATTCAGCCCGGAGTTCAAGGCGGCAATTTTTTCCAAGCATTCACGAAGCAGGTCGCGGGGAGAAAGCTGCTGGGTGCGGAGCAGCTCAGAAGCCGCGGCGATTGTCCGAAGTGTCATCGCTGCTTCGTTCCATTTCCAAGCACGCCTGAGATGGATGCGACTTCTCTGACGCATGGCATAAATTTTTCTATCAAAGACATTTCTTAATTCGCTCGACCTGCTATAATTTCGAGTTTCGTAACCAGCTGCAAATCTTTCGTGGATGTTCGTCGCGGTTGAACACTGTTTTCCCGCAGTCTAAACAACAACAAACTCTGATCGATGCAGATTTTCCACCGTAGCGCAAATGTAATTTCGCGGGCCTCGATTTACGCGGGGATCTTTACAGCCGCATTCGTGCTTTGGGCGTGCATCCAGTTGCAGCGATCGCCCTATGTGACCTATGCCGGCGTGGTCCGTCCGCAGCCGGTGCCTTTCAGCCATCAGCACCACGTGGCTGCCATCGGCATTGATTGCCGCTATTGCCACACCTCGGTCGAAACCTCGGGTTTTGCCGGCATTCCGCCGACCAAGACCTGCATGAACTGCCATTCGCAGATCTGGACGAATGCGGCGATACTCGAGCCGGTGCGGGAGAGCTTCCGGAGTGGCAAGTCGCTCGTCTGGAACCGCGTCAATGATCTTCCCGATTTTGTCTACTTCGATCACAGCATTCATATTAATAAGGGAGTGGGTTGCAACACCTGTCATGGTCCGGTGGACCGCATGCCCTTGATGTACAACCATGCGTCCCTGCAGATGGAGTGGTGCATTAACTGCCATCGCAATCCTGTAAAGGAACTGCGGCCACGCGATCAGGTGTTCAACATGCGGTACCAGAAGCCGAGTGAGGACATCCCGGTCGTTATCGACGGGAAGAAATTTACCGACCAGATGAGCCTTGGTAAGTATCTGGCGAGCGCGTACCACCTGCGTTCTGCATTGGACATTACAAGCTGCAACACGTGTCATAGATAGCAATCGCCGATGAATAACGACGAACAAAACGGCAAGGCGCACCGCGAGGAAGTCTGTCCGGGGAAGAAGGACAAGCTGAATCCCCTCGCCTTGCAGGCCGAAATCGAGAAAAAGAATGCGCCCGAGATGTGGCGCAGCCTGGAAGAGCTCGCCGGCAACCCTGAAGTCCGCGAGATGATGCACCGCGAATTCCCTAAGGGTGCCTCGGAATGGATTGATGCGGTTTCGCGTCGCGGCTTCCTGAAACTGATGGGATCCTCCCTCGCCTTGGCGGGCATGACCGCATGCACCCGCCAGCCGCTCGAGCCGATTGTTCCCTATGTCCGCCAACCCGAAGGGCTGATTCCCGGGAAGGCGATGTCCTACGCCACGGCCTTTACCCTTGGCGGATACGCCGCGCCTCTGCTGGTTACTAGCCGTGAGTTCCGCCCGATCAAGATTGAAGGCAATCCCGAACACCAAGCGAGCCTTGGCGGCACCGACATCTTTGCACAGGCTTCGATTCTTGACCTGTACGATCCTGACCGCTCGCAGAACGTTCTCTATAAGGGAGAGATCGCCACCTGGGGCAGCTTTGCCGATCAGCTTCGCGGCCCCCTGAATTCCCAGAAGACCCTGCAGGGTGCCGGCATCCGCATCCTCTCGCGGGCGTTCTCCTCTCCGACTCTGCTCGATCAGAAGCAGCAGTTCGAGAAGAATTTCCCGCTGGCCAAGTGGCATGTCTATGAACCGGTAAACCGGGACAACGTCTATGCGGGCGCGCAGATAGCGTTCGGTCAGCCAGTAGAGACCGTTTACAAGCTCGATGCCGCGGACGTGATTGTTTCTCTCGATGCGGACTTCCTTTATGGTGGCTTCCCGGGAATGACCCGCTACGCGCGCGACTTTGCCAAGCGCCGCGATCCTGAGTCGGAAAAGATGAGCCGGTTCTACGCTATCGAAAGCGCGCCGACCTCGACGGGGGCAAAGGCAGATCACCGGTTGCCGGTGAGGGCGAGTGAGGTTGAAGGGATCGCTCGAGCCCTGCAAGGTGGCGCTGGCTTAAGCGGCGAGGCTGCGAAGTTTGTCCAGGCGCTTCTAGGGGAACTGCAGGCCGCCCACGGCTCGAGCGTGGTAATCCCTGGCGAGCACCAGCCGCCAGTCGTGCATGCCCTGGCTCACGCGCTCAATCAGCAACTCGGTAATGTCGGTAAGACCGTCTTCTATACGGATCCCGTTCTTGCCACCACCGAGAGCCAGATTGATTCGATTAGAGACCTGGTGGCCGACATGCGCGGCGGAAAGGTTGACCTGCTCGTCATTCTCGGGGGCAACCCAGCATTCGACGCGCCGGCTGATCTCGCGTTTGCCGACGCTTTAGAGAACAGCAAGATCCCGGTGCGGGTGCACCTCGGGCTTCGCAACAACGAGACGGCCGAGCTTTGCCATTGGCACATCAGTGAGGCGCATTATTTGGAGCAGTGGGGCGACACGCGCGCTTATGACGGCACGATCTCGATCGTTCAGCCCCTCATTGCGCCCCTCTATACCAGCCACAGCGCATCCGAACTGGTTTCGCTCGTGAATGGGCAGGCTGACACGCCTGGCTTCGAACTGGTCCAGAACTACTGGAAATCGAAGCATTCCGGGGCTGACTTCGACACTTTCTGGCGCAGATCGGTGCACGACGGATTCGTTGCCGGCACGACCTATCAATCCAAGCAGGTTTCCTTGAAAGCGCAGGAGAATCAAGCATCTGCCCAAGCCGGGAGTTCGCAAGACGGCGGCATTGAAATCAATTTCCGCCGAGATCCTTCGATCTACGATGGCCGCTTCGCCAATAACGCCTGGCTGCAGGAATTGCCAAAGCCTCTCACCAAGATGACCTGGGACAATCCGCTCCTCATGGGTCCAAGGATGGCGGACCGCCTTCAGGTCAAGAGTATGGACATGGTGAAGGTCGAGCTGAACGGAAAATCGCTTGATCTCCCAGTCTGGATCCAAGCCGGTCACCCCGATCACTCGGTCACGGTTTACTTCGGGTACGGCCGGCGCCGTTCAGGCCGTGCCGGGAACGCTGCCGGATTCGATGTCTATCAGCTTCGTTATAGCGCCACGCCGGACTTGGCAAGCGGGAAAGTCACAAAAACCAGCGGTCACTACCTGCTCTCTACCACGCAGGGCTATCAGACCATGGATGTAGGCACGGCTGTCGGCGAGGATCACCGTGAAATAGTCCGCGCTGCAACTCTCAAAGACTTCAAGGACAAAAACTTCTCCCCGGAGGCGCCCGAGCCCGAGGAGACGATGTTCAACAACCCGCCTTATGACTACGCGGCCCAGCCGTATGTCTGGGGCATGACCATCGACCACAACGCTTGCGTGGGCTGCAACAACTGCATCGTCGCCTGCCAGTCGGAGAACAATATCGCGGTGGTTGGCAAGGAGCAGGTCAATCGCGGCCGTCACATGCATTGGCTGCGCGTGGACGTCTACTACCAGGGCGATCGCGACAACCCGCGAGCCTACTTCCAGCCTGTGCCTTGCATGCAATGCGAAAACGCCCCCTGCGAAGTGGTCTGCCCGGTGGGCGCAACCACGCACTCGACCGAAGGCTTGAACGACATGATTTACAACCGCTGCGTGGGGACGCGCTACTGCTCGAACAACTGTCCCTACAAGGTGCGGCGGTTCAACTTCTTGCTCTTCCAGGATTGGGAGACTCCGCAGCTGAAGATGATGCGCAATCCCGACGTCACGGTCCGCAGCCGCGGCGTGATGGAGAAGTGCACCTATTGTGTGCAGCGCATTACGCACGCGCGCATTGCCGCCGAAGAGGCCACAACCGAGCAAGCGAAGATCGATTCGATCGCGAATTTGCAGACGGCGTGCCAACAGTCGTGCCCGGCGAACGCGATTGTTTTTGGCAACATCAATGACCCCAACAGTGCGGTCTCGAAGTTGAAGGCAAAATCCCGCAACTACGCGGTGCTCGATGATCTGAATACGCGCCCGCGGACGACCTATTTGGGGGCGGTTCGGAACCCGAATCCGGAATTAGAAGGCAGTTCCACATAATGGCGAGACCTACAGAAGTCGAAATTGGCGAGCAGAAAGCGCCGGTCATTCAACCGGGGCATACCTTCGCCACCATTACGGACAAGATCGCCTCGATCGTCCTGCGCCGGCCGGTCACAAACGGCTGGCTGCTGGGGGTGGCGATCTGCTTCCTGATCCTGCAGTGGTTCCTGTTTGCCGTTTGCTGGTTGTTTTATAGGGGCGTTGGCGTTTGGGGTGTGAACATCCCGGCGGGATGGGGATTTGCCATCGTCAACTTCGTCTGGTGGATCGGTATTGGTCACGCCGGCACGTTGATCTCCGCCATCCTGCTTTTGCTGCGGCAGCAGTGGCGCAACTCGATCAACCGCTTTGCCGAGGCCATGACGCTTTTTGCCGTGGCTTGCGCGGGCATGTTCCCGATTCTCCACCTCGGCCGTCCATGGCTGTTTTATTGGTTGTTCCCCTACCCGAACACGATGTCCTATTGGCCGAACTTCCGCAGTCCCCTGGTGTGGGACGTGTTCGCGGTCTCGACCTACGGCACCATTTCGCTCGTGTTCTGGTTCGTCGGGCTGATTCCCGATCTCGCGAGTCTGCGCGATACCACCGACAACAAGGCGCTCAAGTTCATCTACGGGGGCCTCGCGATGGGCTGGCGCAATTCGGTGCGCCACTGGAATCGCTACGAAACCGCCTATCTGTTGCTCGCCGGCTTGGCGACGCCCTTGGTGCTCTCGGTGCACACGGTGGTGAGCTTCGACTTCGCGATCGGCATCGTTCCGGGATGGCACACCACCATCTTCCCGCCCTACTTCGTGGCCGGCGCTATCTACTCCGGCTTTGCCATGGTGCTCGTCTTGGCGATTCCGATCCGCAAGTTTTACGACATTGAGGACCTGATCACGGATCGCCACATTGAGAACTCCGCGATGGTCATGCTGGCCACCGGCTGGATCGTGGCTTACGGATACGCGATTGAGGCATTCGTGAACTGGTACGGCGGCGATCCCTACGAAGCCTTCCTGCGCTGGAATCGGTTGAATGGGCCATACGCGGTGTCCTATTACTCGCTGCTCTTCTTTAACCTCGTGGTGCCGCAGATCCTGTGGTTCAAGAAGGCTCGCACCAATAACCTGGTGCTTTTCCTGATCTCACTCGATGTTCTTGTCGGTATGTGGCTGGAGCGTTTTGTGATCGT
>Ga0068871_100000151_pt1 | contig 45803 bp, 74 predicted proteins | sample KBSMisM72_FD_72750 | JGI IMG/M metagenome (GOLD analysis project Ga0068871, IMG submission 72750) | Miscanthus rhizosphere microbial communities from Kellogg Biological Station, Michigan, USA - KBS Miscanthus M7-2 | ecosystem: Host-associated > Plants > Roots > Rhizosphere > Soil ...
ACGCAAGTCACGAAAGCGGCACACCACAACTCGCAGCATATCAGTTACTACAGCAGCGCACTCCATGCTTTGCGTCAAATGCGCGACGACTACGAAGCCGACCGCCAACGCCTCATTGCCGAGGCCGACCAGTTGCGCGCTGAACTATATGAAATGTGCGAAAGATGCGAGGGCAGAGGTTTTGCCGATGACGGTAAGGGCTTCTCCGTCACTTGCCCCGATTGCGAAGGCACAGGCGGCGTCAAGATGTCAATAGCCAATTTGATAGCGCGCATTGCCGAGCTTGAGCGTGCGCTAGAGGAGGCGGTATGAGTAAAAAAGGTAAACTCATCCGTATAGAGCCGGGCTTTGAGAAGCCCGATGTGGGGTGCGTGGTTAAGGTCGAGGCCATAGATTGGGGCATGGTTAACCAGCAGGTAGAGGCTGACGACTCGGCGCACCGCATTGTGCGCGGCACTATCTACGGTCAAGTGATTATCTGCACAGATGAGCAAATCACCGTAGCGCCACAAGTCTTTGATGATGGCGGGGTGCGCTGCGCGCTGACGATGCCGTGGGCGACCGTAATTCAGGTGACGATATTAGAGCGGACAAAGGTGCAACCATGACTGACGACACCACCACACCCGCGCAGGGGACGCCGCCGCTGTTGTGGTCAGACGAGCGCATTGGCGAATTGACCAAATCTATGCTAACGCAAGAGCCGAATCATACGCCAAAAGGTCTTGTTAGGAGAGTCACGTATGCCATGCGCGAGGACTACGAAGATGACCGCCAACGCCTCATTGCCGAGGCCGACAAGTTGCGCGCTGAACTAGCCGAGAAGCAAGCGTACATCCTGACTCTTGAGCGTGCGCTAGGGGAGGCGACAGAACTAGATTCCCCTGATGGTGAAGGGTATTGGGAGTTTACGGGCAGAATAGAGGGTTCATCTGTCGAGAAAGTGCAATGGCTTGTCATGGTGCGCTTTGCCAAACTAGACAAACAATATTATGCCTATCGCTTTGGCGGGATGACGATTCGGGCCAACCTGATGATTGGTGCATGGAAACGAATATACACGTCATGGGAACGTCGCACCAGCAGCAGCCCCACAGCCGCGCCTGTGCCGAGTGCGGAGGTGATGTTCGTGCTGAAAGAAGCATTGAAAGTATATCGTGACGAAATATATGCCTCAGAACCTTACGATCAAGAGGAGCAATACACGGAAATAGACACAGCCCTTGCATGGCTCGATAGTCTGAAATAACGCCTCAAAATAACGCGCAAAAGTATACTAAACAGCCGCCACCTGTGACCTCGCGAGCAACAGGTGGCGGCATACAACACCTGAAAGGTAACTTCAGATGCTATCTAACAATACCACAGTTCTGGCTGCGCGCGCCTTTGCGCCCGCACCCCCCATCAGCACCCTGCACGAACCTCTGTCCCGCGACCAACGTATCGACGAAACCGTCGCCCTGGTCGACACCGCCCTCTACTATGAATGGCTCAAAGCCGAGAGGGAGGACTATGAAGAGTACATGCGGGAGATCGAGTGGTTGCGGCTGGGCTGCTAACGTACCCCAAACCGTATAAACGACGTCGACAATAGTTGGGAGTCGATCTATAATAATCGCCGGCACAGGATTCGACCCTGTGCCGGCTTTCGCATTTAGAAAGGACAGTTTCCAAATGCCGCAAAATTCTATCACGCGCGCCACACGCGCGCCTAACCACTTTGTTGAACCTGACCCGCCCGCACCCCGCGTCGAGTTCCTGCCTCCCTTAGAGCTTCCGGCTGTGCCGATTAGCGCCCCCATGCCCCATTCCAGTTACCAAGACCGCGCCCACGGCTTTGTCCTGGCGACGGCCCCCCTGGCTGCTGCCACAGGCTTCGTCGTGCTGCTTATTGGTATAACCGCATTCGGCATTCCCGTACTGAGTGTGGCGGCGCTGCTGCTGGCCCTGGCAGGCTTTACCGTGGCCTGGCTCATCGCCTTCCTCGGCCACACGTTTGTAAGCGCCGACGGCGCTATGTTTTTGAGTGTCGTCCTGATGTGGCGACTGCTCTTCTTGGAAGGACGAGAAAGGCGGCGCCGTTATGGTATCCGACGATAAAGTCCACGCCGCCCTGCAGCGCAAGCTCGATGTCTCCAGGAGCGCGCCGGAGCGCCACACGAACCTTCGCGCCATCGCCGAAGAACTGTCGCTCCGTAACGTCGACGCCGCCACCTGCGAACTGCTCAACGAGGCGCTGGCCCGGCTGGTACATCTTGCCTACGAGGTGGACGCAGGGGGTCTGTGCAACGTGGACGCCGCCACAGGACGCTTCCTCATCCCCCTGCCGTGGGGCCGCAATGGGGCCGCCCAATGGCGACTGCGACGGCAGGAGAGCAACATCTTGCGCGAGATTCTTTTCGCCTGGCAGAAGGAGCAGCCCGCCCTGCTTCTGTATGACCGCAGCCGGCGCAGTTGGTTCGTGAACTTGCTCGCCTTCGGTAGCATCGGCATCGCTAAAGCCTGGCTCAGAGCGCACCCGGTAACTATCCCCCTCTATAGGGCCGGGCGCACACAAGCGGTAGCCAAGTGCTGACGGCCCCGCTCGCCCTGCCTAGCCCGCTCTCGTGTAAAAACAAAAGCGCCAGGGGCTGCTCACCCCTGGCGCTTTCTTCGACACCCCCATCCATCGAGGAAGTATTATCAAAATAGTTATGGCGGCGGTGCTTGGAGCGTGCGCGATTAAACAAAGAACATCCAAGCAAATGAACGCGCCGATCCCAACTGATTCTCTAAATACATATCTGTGCCAGACATGCCAATCGTTGCTCTACCCGATACCCCCGATGAACCAGTAAGTGGCCCGTTAAGCATATTCATGGTCGCTCCCATGAATACCGATGATATATACGCCGCATTTCGGTAAAAGATCATGCCGTAAGCTGTCGGACTATTGGTACACCAGAACAGAGCCATACCAGCAATCGAAGGAGCCGGAAACTGGAAGAAAGAGAGATTGTTGATAGTGGTTCCGCCTGTCCGATACCCCCCCGCCCCCGTCATCAGGCCCGTGTACGTCTGCGCCACGCTCAGGCGGCCCATATCAAGGATGCTCACCGTGGAATCTTGAAGCGTCGTTCCATTCGCCCAGGTAGCGACTCGATTCAATATGGGTGTCCCTGTACGCAAAGCTGCCGCGCCGAGTAGATTCGCCTGGCTGATGCGCTTGTCACGGTTGGTCACGTCTGACGTATCGGAAACCAAGAAGTAGTCATCGACCGCCACCGCAGTTAATTCTGTGAGATCACGGATTGTACTCGGCATCGTTACTGCTCCTCAATCGGCACACAATCCTGCATTGCCGGTACACCATCCTGCACGAAGCATAAATTTTCCAGGTCGAAGAACCACCCGTCGCTGCCCATCGTCACATCATGTTCGGCGGCCAAATAGCCCAGGAAGCGTTGCGCCGCCGCCTCGCTTGCCTTCATCTCGGCAATCAACTGCGCCAGGTGGGTGCGCTGCGCCGCCGATAGGTGCTTATAGTTCGGCATGCCCATTGGGCGACTTCTCCACTTCTGCCTCTATCACAGGCATCGTTTCCGGCTCTGGGTAAGGCGCTGGTGGCGGTTGGAAGGCTGGCACAAAGACCAGGCGGTTGCTGTCAAACTGGTACATCTGCAAGTTCACGCCCTGCTCTTTGGCGAAATACCCGATAAACTGCTCCGCTACAATGCGCGCCGTATTGAGGTTGCTGATAAGCGAAGCCATCTGCTCACGCTGCATCCCATTTAATGCCACGTCACTCGGTGGCGCTTCCACCTTACGTTTTGCCTCGCCCATGTTACGCTGCCTCCTCTGTTGCTGCCGGTTCCACCACCACCGGCGGTACATATTGCGTAAGGAACTCAAACCATACGTTGACAGACGCCCGTATGGCCCCCTCGGCCCCCGCCACGTCACTGGCCCAGGCGTCGTAGGTCAACGACCACGCCGAATCCGCCAGCATCGTTGTCACGAAGCCATAGGTCGCCGGGCTTCGCACCACCGTCGCCAAGATGTTCTGCTGAGTGGCGTCAAGGCCCTCGGTGTTGTTGGCCTTGTAGAGCGCCTCAGACTGCACGATGGCGTTGGCCTGTGCGTTGAAGTCGGGCGATGTGGATAGCGCCGCCTGTTGTAAAAAACTTATACTCATTATTGCCCCCTTTACTTACCATGTCGTTGTCGGGAATAAAATTCGCCGCCAGTTGTTATCTGCATAACACAAATAGAGATAGGTTGCGCCCAGGCCATCGGTACCCCAACACATCTCGCCCTTGAAACCGAGCGACCCTGGCATCGTTTGCGCTGATGTGACTACGCGCGGCGTCTGTAGCCATATCGTGTCACCCGTCTGGATCAACTTGTTTACGGACACTTGAGGCGCTATAAAATCAGTCGATGACCTGAGCAGACTAGCTGACAGATAGGTAGGCGTCGCCCGCTCCAATGTCAGCAGCCCCGTCGTTGCCGATGGCCCGAACATGCTGAGAATTTGCCCCGTTGACGTATTGACAACGCCAATCGCCTGATTCGTGGCAAGAGATAGATTGGCTCCATCCCACTTTAGATTGGTGTTGGCGTTGCCGATATTGACCTTATAGGTAGTGGCATCGTAGCCGATAAAGAAGCCCGCCACATTGCCCGGCGCGCCCCCATAGCTCGTCTTGCCAAAGCTGTGAATGTTGCTGGCGCTATCTATCTCCAGCGTGCCGGTACGAACCACGCCGCCGCCGTTCATGTCGCCAAGATAGCCAACGCTCATGCGGTCGGCTTGAATCTCAGCCGATTTGATACTGCTGGACAAGATGCTGCCGGTCACAATGTTGTTGCCGCTAATGTACGTTGCCCCGCCGACGATGCTGAGTGAACCGGGGTCGAGCGTCGTGGCCCCAGGGTCAAAGACGGCGATCAGGGACGAGGTGGTCGAAAGGCTGCTCAGAGCGGTAGTTGACGCAAACAGTACCGCCCCATAGTTATAATAAATATAGCTGCGCGCCGCCGTGCTAAGGCTCGGCAAACTGCCGTCGTTGATTGGCTTGACTGCGCCATCCGCATAATAGAGCGAAACCGCCAAACCACCGCCCGGCGTCGTCGTTCCCCAGGCAATGCTACGCTGCCCCGTAACCTTAATCGTGCCATAGACGCCCTGCAGCTTGTACTGGTCGCCATAGGCTTGCGCGTCCGTCTTGGCGGTGCCGGCTTTGGTCGTGGCGTCAAGGGCGGCAGCGGTTTGGGCGTCTTGGGCGTAGCCATAAGCCGTGCTATTGAGGGAGACAATCGTAGCTGAGGCCAGGTTGCCCGTCGTAATCGTCTGCGACGCAATGTTGGTCGCCGTGATGCTGCCCGTAAAGATGTTGCCGCCGCTGATGTAGGTTGATCCGGCAACGACGGTGATCGAGGCCAGCCGGGCCGAGGCGGGTAGCACCGCCGAATCGCTAGGGTCGCAGACGGCAATCAAGACATTGTTGGCCGCGCTGACCGTGGCGATGCTGGTCGTGTTCCCCATGGTCATCGTGCCTGAGCCCGACATGTTGACATAGAGATAGGTGCGCGTGCTGATCGTGAGATAGCCGGGCGCAGGAGGGTCGGCAATGCTGCGTGTGCTGCCCGCAGGTGTGGCAAAGACGACGGCCAAGCCTAGCCCCGCGCTTCCTGGCACACTAGTCCCCCATCTCACGCGGTTGGTGCCGGGGCTGTCCCATAGGCCGCTGACGCCGACAATGCGCCGGGCGTCGCTGTAGGCGATAGCGTTGGCCTGAGCGATACCAGCGTAGCCCGTTGAGCTTAGGTCGGCGGCGTGGTCGTATGCAGCATCCTGTGTATCGACATAGGTCTTAGTAACCGTCGTGCCGGGGTCAGTGACGATGAGCGAACCCGATACTTGCAGGATGCCGGTTGACTGTTGCCATCTGAGGTAATTGCCGGTCGCCTCGTTGCCAACCACAACATCGCCCGCACGGCTCCCCGTCGTGATGACCTGGAAGCCGGTCGTCGCCGTCGCCCCGACGTTGCTGCCAATCTTCAGATTGCCGTCTGCCGTCCATAGCCCCGTATCGCTTGTGCCGTTGTTGAGGCGAATATCGACCTTGTACAGGCTGAATTGCAGATTGGAGGCAATCAGATAGCCAGAATTGGCGTCTGACAAATCCTTGCCCGCAATCATGCCCCACTGGCTGACGCCGCTCACGCCCGGCAGGCCGACGCCCGCCAACTGCCCCATCCGCATACGCGGGATGATGCCGGTTGGGTCGTCGGCATCCCACGGATGCGCCCCACTCGTAAAGACATCGATGTAGGGCGTATAGCCTAAATCGCTGCGCCAATCGCTCGTCATCAAAATGCGCCCATCGCCCTGCTTACCATAGCTGACGACGGCGCTGCCTTTGGGCAGGGTGCTATCCGTACCCGACATCTTGCTGACGCTATAGGTAGCATAGCCGGTATTCTGGACGGCGCCGTTGACCTGTAGCCACACGTCGGTCACGCCCGTTGCTATCTCCGTCTTGGCGCGTACGATCTCCCCCGGCTGGAAGTAGAAAGCCGGCCCCGATGGCGGGTCATTGATGTCCATATAGTTGCCGAGATGGCTTACGTGCAGTTCGTTGCCTGTAAACGTTCCGCTCGTCGTCACCACCTGAAGCGGTACGCCCGCCCCCGCAGGGGTACTGTAGACAACCAGTACATCATCATCGACCACCGACGAGTCGATCACGGCGTCATTGTAGAGCGTTGCCGCCGTTGCCACCATGAAAGTGCCGCCGGTGGCGTGGACTTCATCCTTGACAAATACAGTGGCGTGGAGCTCACCCCTGGCCCAGATGTTGTTAAATTCGGCGTTGCCGCCAGGGCTAATCTGCCATCCTCGTAAGCCGCTGACAAAGCCAGGCCGCCCGCTCTGCAAGTTGCCCACGCTATCCAGCACAATCAACTCATTGCCGCTGGTATCTTCGATACGCCACATGCGCCCCGTTTGGCCGCTCTTTTGCTTGATGCGCTGCGTATGGTCGGCATTGGAAAAGGCGATCACATCCAGCGCGGCCCCGCTGGGCGTGCGGTTGATGCCGACCCAGTTGTTCGCCCCATCGACATACAACAGGTTGGTGTCGAGTTGGATGCCGCCATTGGCGTCGGTGCGGAGGACGCTGACCGCCGCTCCCGGCGCAGAGGAAGTGGGCAAGACGGCGAGGGTGTTGGCCGGATGCACACCAATCACGGTGTAGTCCGCCCCGACAACACTGTGCGCCACCCCAAAGATCGGCGCTCCCGTTATGATGTCATGCACATAAGGGTGATGCTGGTCGGTCTGGACATTGCCGAGGTCGGTGTGCTGCAGCTGCTGCCAGGCAAAGGTCGTCGGCCCCGTTGCCCGCACCACATTGCCCGTTGTAAGCCCTGACGCCGTGTGCTGGGCGACGCCGATATTGTCAGTGCCGACCAGCGGATGCAAGTGCGGGTGGTGGTCGTCGACGCCGATGGACTGTAAAGCGGAATGAGGGCGTGTCTCGATACTGCCCAAATTCGAGCCGACGAAGTTGATCAGCGACCAGTTGAGCGTGCCATTGTGGTAGCCGCTGCTGAGTCCATGCGGGTTGGGGATGGCTCCCGACACCGATAGATTTTTCCACTGCCCTGTGGCGGCGTTGTAGACCAGCGATTGCCCATCGCTCGGCGAGGCCAGCGTCACATCGGTGAGGGCGTCGAGGTTGGTTGCCCCGCCACCACTCCCGCCACCCCCGGCGGCATAGGCCGAGGCTTCGCGGATGACGAGTTTGCCATTCTCGCGGCGCATGCGGAGCAGCACCCAGCCCTCTTGCAAGACGCCGACGGCATCATAGGCGGTCGTGCGCGCCAGGTCGCCATCATAGCCGAGCGAGACATAGAAGGTGCTGGGCATGCCTGTGACCGTCAGGTCAAAGGTGGTTGTGCTGGTTTTCCAGCCCAGCCGCCCCACGATCCAGTTGTCGTCGGAGGAGGTATTCCAAAGGTTAGCAAAGGCGCTCTTAAGGCGATCAACGGTCAAATTGGCACCTCCACCGGGCGCGTCCAGGTCAGGGCAGGCGGCCCCCACGTTTCGACTTCAAGAGTTAGCTGCACCGTTCGCACCAGCCCGCTGCGCTGATAGTCGTACTGGTAGTCGATCTGCTTAATCAGGCAGTTGACGGCGTCGTCAGGGAAAGGCTTGGATGGTTGGCTGCTGGAGAAGTTAACCACCAGTCGCCCCATGACGCCGGGGTCGGCATTCGCCAGTACGGTGGGGTTCCACGGCATCGTGATATGGATGTCGCCATACGGCGAGTTGAGATGAGCGTAACGATTGCCTTCGGATGTGTTGAGGTCGGTCTGAAAGTTGACGATGCGATTGGTGTTGGAAACGCTATCCTTGCCCTGCCCGCGCGTCTTGCCGGGGGCCAGCGACCAGCGCGTCGCTACAATCTCATTGCCATCATCATCCAACTCATAACCATCACTGGAGAGAATCGCCCCACTCAGCAACTCAAAGACGCGTGGATGGCGCTGCGTTTCGACGCTGACGTCGATAAAATCCAGATTGTCAATGTCGCCGACAAAAGTAACATCGGTGGAGCGTTTGGCTATGTCCACAAGGCTGGGGTCAGGCACCAACAGCATCTGCCCAGGGCGGTTACAGGTCAGATAAAAGTCCGGGGTCATCATATTAGCCAAGCCGTTGACTTGGTCATAGAGGTTGCCCGCATCGCTCCGCAGGCGCACAAAGTGTGTCCAGGGCAAGATGTCGGGGGCGATGAGGTCAGCAAGGTCGACTACCGTACTCTGCCAGTAGAGGACAAACCACAAATAATAAAAGAGGTTGTTGTTGGCTGTCTCATTCCATAACCCGGAGACGCCCGTTCCCTTTTGCAGTTCGAGCGAGAAGCCCGGCATCTCACTCAGACGTCCATTGACATCGACAAAGTGCAGCACGCTCTCGCCCAGACCCGCTGTGCGCTGGTGGGCAAAGCTGCCGCGCTCCTTGAGATGCCAACCGCTAAAGATCATGCGCGACGGGTTTACGCCATCTTCCTCCCAGACCAGTATCTTCGAGCCATCTCGGTACACATCGGGGTCAAGATAGCCAAAGAAACGAATATCCATCTCCTGGCCCTTTGGCGTCGCCGTGTGGCTGACAATCTGGTGCGGCAGGCACTGGTCGAAGGCAGGGTCACGCGCATAAACCAGCATATAGGCGGTGTGCGTGATGTAGTCCAGTGGGGCCGAGCGGCTGACGGTGAGGCTGACCTGATGCACCCCCGGTGGAAAGCGTACCGTCAGGGTCGCCGAGGTCAGCGAGCCGGTCACGACCGAGCCGGCGCCGACGTCCCAGGTATAGTCGCCGGCATCAATGGAGGTAATGCCGTGGTCGCCCATCGTCGTCACTTCAACCCACTGAAAACTATTACTGCCGTCGAGGGTTAGCTGAAGCAGCCCGGTTCCGGCATTGATGGTTCCGGCTTGATCCGGGCCGCAGTTGGCGACTGGATAGACGTTTTGGGCGGCGCTGCCGACCCTATCGCCGTCCATAAAGACGTCGCCGTTATCCTCGATACGCGGAATTTTGGCCCACAGACGATGCTCGTCCAAAACCGTCACGTATGACCCCACCACCGGGTTAAGTTCGCCGTCATGCTGCCCCTTGCTGCACCAGGCGGTGTTGATGAAAGTGGATGCCGACCCGGTGGCATACTTGATGCGCGTGCGACCGCGGTCATCCTTGCCCACATCGGTGCCAACCAAGACCGTTTGTCCTTCTTTGGTGGCTAGGTGGGTGGTGAAGGTGTTGAGGTCAAGATGCTGGATGGGGAAAGTGGGCGCGGTCGACACTTTGGCCGCCACCACCACACGCGGTCTGTGCCAGTAACAATAGATCGTCATGACATCAGCACCAGTTCACGCACCAGAACGGTGACGTCTTTGGGCATGTACTCCCAGTTGGCGTCGCTGCCGAGGGCAGGGCGATGGGCCACACCGTTGTAAATGTGATATTGCCAAAGCTCGTCACGCGCATAGATGGTGACCTTGCGCGTAGGATAAGCCACCAAGTCGAACTGCGTCAGCACAGCCCGGTACTGAGCATCGTTGTCCAGGGCGCTCCACAGCAGTTCGATAAATGGGCCTTCATCGAACATGCCGCCCTCGCCCAGATAGGTGCGGCGCGTGTAGCGCACACCTAATGAACGCGGCTGCGGGTTAAACTTAACCAGGCTGCCGAGGGAGTTGTACCACTCCAGTGCTATTCGATAATCGCTCTTAGACATGGATTACCACCGGCTCCTTGCGGGCTGCTTGGCAGCGGCTTCGACCCACTCCACCAGAGCCTCGCCAATCATGTTCTTAACATCCTGGTTGCTGCGGTTGCCGATGTCGCCCAGCACAATCGTAACGTCGCCCATCGTCACCGTGGATGCGCCCCCCAAACCCGCCCCCATGATGGCGCCGTTGCCGCTTGTGCCGGTGTCCAGGTTCGTCCATCCGGCAGCGGAGATCGATGCAGGGTCGATGCTGCCTCCGGGCTTGCGGTTCTGGGGATAAGTGAGGGGGTCAAGTAAATTGAGCGCCTCATAGAGCATGTTGATCGAGTCGTTGATACTGGCGATGTCTGCCGGGTCGGTCGCATTGGCGAGGCGGTCTGACATATCGCCCATCTCTCGCGCCAAGAGGTTGATCTGACTTTGCTCGGCGGGCGAGATGGTGGTGTCGGTGCCGGGGGCAACGCCCTTCATGATGCCGAGTTGGTCGTTCCACCACTTCTGCCCAATCGCCAGGGCCGAGTTCTTAAAGGCTTCTTCCGCCTTGAGATATTTGACCGAGGCTAAACCCTGCTCCGCCAGTTGCGCCTCGAACTCGGTCTGCAGGGCGTCGCGCTCCGCCAGCGCCTGATCTGAAATCTGGGTCATGCGCAGATTGTGCTGGTTGTCGAGTTCGGTCAACTCATTGCCGTGATGCGTTTTCTCGCGCGTGAGTTGCAGCCCATAATCCGTTTCCTCCTGCGTCTTTTGGTTGTTGTGGGCGGTTTTCATATCTTCCAACCGCTGCCCATCGGCGGTGCGGGCATCCTCCAACTGCTGATTCAGCGCCGTCTTTTGGTCGTCGATCTGCTGCTGCAGCGCCTCATTGGCATCGCTCACACGCTGGTCATAAGCGTCCTTCTCTTCTTTGTTGCGGTCGGCGTTATTTTTCTGCAGTTCACCAATGGCGTCGTCGTGTGACTTTTGATTTTCCTTCTGGCGGTCAGCCAGATTTTGCTTTTCCTCGGCGACCGACTTGTCATGGGCCTCGGCAGCGTCTTTGGTTTCGCGCGCATAACGCCGCTGCTCTTCATAGACGGCGGCGGCGTCAAGATGGGCGGCGGCATCGGCCAAACTCTCGTTGTGGTCTTTGACCGCCTTTTTGCGGTCATCCTGGTACTTCTCTTCGATGTCCTGCAGCTTTTTGTCGCTATCTTCTTTATCCTTGCGGTTTTTCTCGCCCAGGTCATCATTGGCCTTGCCCTCGGCCTCTTTTTCGTCTTTGTTGTTTTTGGCGAGGCTTTGGTTGTAATCACGCAGCCAACGTTCCTGCTGGCGACCGTTGTCACGCTGCTCCTTTGCCACTTGCTGGTCAAAGTCGCGACGCGCCTTTGTCTCGCGCTCCTCGGCTTCACGCGCGGCCTTCGCCAGGTCGTCCTGGAATGCCTGCTCGTCGCGTGCGCGCTTGCGCTGGTAATCCTCGTTCTGTTCGGATAGTTGCTGGTGGAACTGTTTCTCCGACCTGGCGACGGCGTCCTCGTAGGAGGTCTGTTCTTCAAAGGCATCTTGCAGCGCCTTCTCGGCGATGGCATTGGACTTGCGAAGATTGTCGACGAAAAGTTCAGGCGATTCTTGCGACACCTCCGCGAAGGTGGTGGGGCGCTGAACCCCGCCCTGAATGTCGGGCGCGCCCTGTGGGAGATCGTGCGAGGCCAGCAGCAGCGTCGATTTCAGGCGGGAGATAGAGGTGTCGATGCCCTTTAGCAGACCTGTGTAATGGTCGAGCAGGGCGGTGATCTCCGTTGCATTGCCCTCATGGGCGTCGAGCATCGTCCTGTATGTTTTGACATATTCGTCGTAACGCTTCTTGAGCGGCTCAAGCGCACTGAGTGGAGCAGTCTCCTCCGAACTCCCATACTGATAATCGCCTGGCGTTCGCGGCAGCGTCATGTTTTCTTGCTGGTGTTTGCGGATCGCCTCGGCAGCGCGCGTCGCCGCCTCAATCACACCGTCAAAAGAACCGGCGACGGCGTCAACCGAAGGCTTGACCACCTGGCCCAGCACCAGGCTAAAGTTTTCCCAACTCGTCGTCATGCGCTCTAGCGGCGACGCCTGCGCTTCGACCGATTGGGCAAGGTCGCCAAACTTGGCGGTTGAAAGGCCAAGCACTGCCTGCTCGAATGCCTCCTGGCGAGACAAGCCCTGGGTCGCCTCTCGCAAATCCAGGATGCGCTTGTTGACCTCGGTCACACTAAGGCCCAACTGGTCGAGGCGGCGCGTCGACATATTACCAATCGCCAGCGCCAGGTCGGTGGTCACGTCCTGCACACCGCGCCCCATCGCCACCGAGATGCCACGCGCGGCGGTCACAAAGCGTTTGACCTGATCAGCCGATGTGGCGAAGCCGAGGGCGTTGAGACGCACAACCTCACTGAGCGCCTCCGACTGGCTCACCGCCCCACCCGACGCTTTGATATAGGTCTCAATCATCACATTGAGCTTGGCGTAAGTCCCGGCCAATTCCAGCCCCGCCAGTTGTTGGCGTTGGAAGGTGGTGGCGATCTTCTCCCCGGAAATGGCCGCTTCAATGCCCGTTTTGGCGATCTGCACACCGAGTTGGATGACCTCGCCGGTGATCGCTCCCAAGTCCAGCGTAGCCACGGCGCCGAGTGTCTGGAAAATTTGACCGCCGATGCCGCCGGCAGCGCCGCCGAGCGTACCCAAGATGCCGCCCAAACCACCGCCACCACCGCCGCTCTGCTGGCGCATCTGCTGCATCTGAATGCGGTTGGCCTGCGCCTGCTGCATATTCGCCACGCGGTTGGCCTGCGCCTGCTGCGCCAAATTGAGTTGATGCAGCTGCGTCTGCGCCTGCCCGGACTGGCGTTGATTGAGCAACTGCACCGAGGCAAACTGGCGGCCCGCTTGCAACTGCGACTGGTGAAACTGGCTGGTGGCCGACTGCTGCGCCTGGAAAGCCTGGCGACTGATCAGTTGCCCGGCCTGATGGTTCTGGCGACTGGCCTGCTGCGCCGCCTGGAAGGACTGGCGACTAACCTGCATCTGACTGCCATAGCTCTGTCGCGAGGTCTGCTGCGCCGCCTGGAAGAATTGGCGCGTGTCCTGCATCTGCTGCTGATGCGACTGCCGCGCGGTCTGCTGCTGCGCCTGGAAGAATTGGCGCGTGTCCTGCATCTGCTTAGTAAAACTCTGCCGCGAGGTCTGCTGGTCAACCTGGAAGGACTGACGGCTGTCCTGCATTTTGGCCTGATGGAATTGGCGGCTGTCCTGAATCTGCTTGGTGAAGGATTGGCGAGCCTCGCGCTCCGCGGTCTGATGGGCCGCCTTCAGCCCATTGGTCTCCTGCCGCATGACCTCGATTAGCTCTCCGGCTATAGCGCGGGCATACGAAATCCGCTCTCCGGCTTCGGCGCGGGCCAAGATCAGGCGCTCGTTGGTGTCGCCCCGCACAATCGTTGTAATCTGGTTTTGTGTCGATTTAGCTTCGTTGACCGCCTTTTGCGCCTCGATGGCAGTGAGCTTAATGCTCTCCTGCACCTTCTTGGTGGCGGCGTCGAGCGGGGCCAGGGCGCGTTCAATGCCCTGAGCCACGCCTGCCATTGCGGCAGGCGCTTTTTCGGCCTGGGAAGTGTCAATTGTGATCTTGCCCGATGCGGAGGCAATGCCGCCTTCGGAGGTACTCATGCGTCGACCTTCTCGCCATTCTCAGGCGCTTGATAGACCCACTGCTTAATGCCGCTCTTGGGCTGTTCGGCCAAAGCTAAAATCGTGCTGATGCCCCCCTGCAAGGGCGGCAGGCTGCCACCCATCTTGCCAATGCCCCGCACAGGCCGCGAGGGGTCAGGCAAATGAAAGCCGCAGTCGAGCAATTGATTCAGCGTGTACTTCTGCTGCCACTCGCTGTGCGGCGGCGTCCCAACCTGGACGCGCTCGGCCAGGGCATTCTCGAACATCGTGCCAAAGGTCACTACCGCACTGTCAAAGAGGAAGGCCACCAGCCTGTCCTCGATGCATACGAGGTCAGAGGGCCGGCTGTGGCACTCCTGCACCATTCTCCATAACCTCCACATCTGAGGGCGGTTTGTAACGAAATGTTTTCAATGCTTCGGCTGGGATAAAACTCAGCCGGAAGATGTAGCTGCGGTCGGAGAGTTCGAGGTCGTCGATACTAATCTCGTCGTCGCCCACCGGGTCGTCGACGATGCGCGGCTGGATAAAGGCTGCCGTACACACCACGCGCAGGCTCTCCAGCATGTCGAGCGCCGCCTCGACGCCCTCCTGCGTGTCAAGGAAACGGTCGAGACGGTCATCCTCGGTCGTGCCATAGATGATGTCGACCATGAGGGCCGACAAAGGGTTAGGGATTTTACCAAGACGCAGCAGCATGTCCGGGCGCACCGTTCGCAAGCGCACCAACTTGCCGCTGTAGGGGAGTTGGATCAACTCCCCCTCCTCGCGATTCCGACGCCATTCTGAGCCGGAAGTAACAGGCAAGGTTTCGTCTATCATGGCAGTGGCACGATCCCGGCAGGCGGAAAGGCAGTGATGGGCAGGTCGACGGGATGGGTGATGATATTAACCGACCCATACTTGTCATCGTCGACAATCTGCATCGTGACTTCAGGAATGGTGAAGGCTCCATACTCCATCTGGGCGATGGTAAACCCGGAGAGAATTTTGCACTTGGGCAAGAAAAGCCAGGTGTCGCCCGCCTCCGAACTCAGCGCCTTGAGGATGATGCCGACATAGGGCATCTGCGAGCCGCCCGTAATCATCATCATGCGCGTACTCGATGAACTTGTGATCGCCTTGCCGGTAAGGACGGCCAGCGAGCTTAGGTTCAGCCCGCCCCAGCGCAGCTGCACCGTACCACCAATGGCGGCAGCGGAGATGGCGGTTTGGCGGTCGTCGCCGGTCAAGATGGCGTTGACGATCTCCATCGTCACCTGGCCCATCTGAATGCTCATAATATCGGTGCCGGTGGGCGGGGTGTAGGTGGGCGGCGCGCCCGCTGCCCCTGCCACCCAGGTGGCGATTTTGGCATCATTCAAGCCAAATTGTGGTGATCCCTGATCAAAAGGCATAGGATTTCCTCCTTAAAAGCTAATCCAAAGAAACTTGGCCCAGGCGCATCAGGCGCTGCAGGCGTTTAAAGTAAATCGGCCCCCAATAGTCGATAGCGGGAGCGATGATGGCGTACCTTCCCTGGTTGGCGATCTCAAGCCAGATCGGGTAATCCAGAAGTGGGTCGTGGGTGAGAATGACAACGCCGATGGCCCCGACCTCTTCGTCGACAAAGCCACGGAGCCCGGCTTTGGCATCCCCGGTGCGATCTGTCCAGGGACGGTTCTCCTTCGCCCAAGCCTCCATTTCGGCAGCCAGCACATACGCCTCATTACGACCCGCTGCGAAGACGGTCTGCGTATACTGCTTGCCCATTTGGGCTATGCTCTCGCCCGGCGTGACCTCCCACTTGAAGCCCATCTTCCCTCCTTATTAACTCGATCAGCGACCGAGCCGTGTGATCCCAGGTCTGGTTGGCCTTCAACCACTGCCTGGCCTGTTTGCCTTTGCGACGCGCGTCCTCCGGGTTCTCGAAGCAACCGCGCATGGCCGAGGCCAGGTCGTCGATGTCGGCGACCATCCACTCGCTGGAATCTCCCTTCTTGGGCGGCGGCATAACAACGGGGTGGCCCTGAACTACAATCGACCACTCGTCGGTGTGACCGTCATCCAAGCCGGAATAAGCCAGTGTAATTACCGGCAGCCCCATCATCGCCGCTTCGCGGTGCGGCATGCCCCACCCCTCAACATGGGAAGGCATCACCACACAGTCGACCTCGGCGTAGAGGTCTGCCATGTCCTCAAAGACCGACACGTCGTAAAAGACGCGCGGGTCACCGTCCTGCAGCTTGAGCAGGGCGGTCATTAGATTGCTGCTTTTGGGCAGGCATTTGACACGCAGGCGCACATCTTTCTCGCCGTGTGTTTTGCCGCCAAATGCTGCATAGAAGGCATCAAAGACCTCGTGCCACCCTTTGCGGTCGCCGCGATCTGCGAGCGCAAGGAATGTGTAAGGTCTGTCCGCCCTTTGAGGCCGTGGTGAAAATTCATCGGGGTCAGTGCCGAGCGCCAGGACGTCAATCGGCCCATGCCAGCCGCTGGCAATGAAGGCCAGGCGGTTGTGTTCGCAGGGGACGATCAGGCGCTCGACATTAGTGTGCTTGATGCGCCGCATGTTGTTCTCCCCCACACGGTTGCCCTCGCACATGGTCAGATACCAGTGGCGGCCCGGCACAGAGCGCACCGCCCGTGGTTCCATCGCCGAGATGGTGAGGTACTCCCAACTGGCTCCCAACTCGGCGCGCATCCACTCGGCGCAGTCCATGTGGTCGTGCATGAGGGGTGCGGTCGGGCAGCCCTGGCGGCGCAGCGCCTGCACCATACGCGCAGAGAGGCGACCATAGCTGATATATTCCAAGTAATAGCTCATCCAGTTAAGCGGCACGTCGAAGCCTCCTAATCCGCCAATCCATGCGCTCGCAGCTTGTTCCCAGCAATGCCCCCTGGTCGACCTGGGGAGGCGTCGTGTAAGCCCACTGCGCCTTGTAGCAGCCTGTGAAGGCATGACCCTGCGTGCGAACGTAAATCGCCTGCTGGGCCGCTACAATCTGGTCATAGCCCACGTACTGGTAGCACCACACCTCCAAGACCTGACTTTGGGCCACGACGCGCTCCTCTTCGTCGAAGATGGTGCTGTCGGGAATGGGCGCACGCGCCTTGATGATGGCGAGGGGCTTGATCTGCCCGCTGCCGTTAAAGGCTGCCGGCGTCACCTCGCGGTGGATGCCCAGCCGCGTCAGCGCGCTCGACGCGTAGATGCCGCCGGGCAGAATGGCGGCGGTAATGGCGTCGCCCTGCAGCCAGGCCACAAACTCGCCCTCTTCAGGGGTTGCTGTCGGCAGTGCGTGCGCGGTCGGCGTCGGCATGCGAACCTTCCCTTATCTTCTCCGCCGCCTGCTGCGCTTGTGAGCTTGCGGCGGGCGTTGCAGATGCCCCGGTCGCCTTCAGCAGCGGCGACAACTCGCCTCTGCCGGCGATGATCTCTTTAACAAAATTAACCAGATCTGTGATGTAGGCGTCGGGCGCTACAAAGCCATATTCCAACTGGATCGCCTCGCGTACTTTGGCGATCTGGGCCGCGGGCAGCGCGGGTGCTTCCTTTTTTTCTGGTTTTACTCCGGCAGCCACCATCGCATCACCTCTCCAAAAAAGAGAAAATAAACCGTGTTGGCAAAGGCTGTGGGGTTGTTATATCCGCGCGGCGCTTTCTTAGTGCCGGTGACCTCGTCCCACAGGTTGTTGATGGGGTCGACCTTGTCCATGCGCCACAGTTCGCTGGCCTCCAGGGCGTGGCGGTCGCGTAGCAGGGCGTCGAGCCAGGGGCCGCCCCCCACCCAATCCGGCTGGTTGGCGGGCAAGGTGACAAAGAGCATGCCGCCCGGCTTGCGCCAACTCTTCATGCGCTCCAGCGCCAACCACACCTCCATCGGGCCGTTTAAATGGTCGAGGGTGGAGATGCAGATGATGAGGTCGTATTGCTGCGGGGCTTCCCAGGACAGCACGTTCTCGTTGAGGATGCCGTGGCCCTGCTCGTAGAGATCGACCACGGTATGCCCATTGCTGGGCCAGCGCACAAGGTAATGGGGCAGGACGGCCCCGATTTCGAGGACGTCACCCCCGCGTGCACGCGCCGTCCCGTAAAGATGGAGGGCGGCGGAGACTTCCACAGCGCGCTCGCTGTGGCGCGAGAAATTGTAAGGAGCCTCCGTGTAAGGAAGCTCGACCCCGCGTAATTGAAATGTGGCCTGCTTTATATCGCTGAAAACACCCAAGTGACTCCCCCTTTGTATCCGCCGCCGGCTGCGCTTGTTAGCTTGCGGCGGGCGCAGTTACCCAGATGCCTGCCAGATGCCCTGAATCTCGCCAATGGTCACGATCACATCAACACAGGTGTATTCGTCGTTGTCGAGGACGAAGGTATAACCCTCCTGCATATCGGTGTCGGCGACGGTCGGGTGACCGCGTACGCCAAAGATGACAAGCTCGCGCATCGGCCCCATACCGGCAGCGGATTGTTGGGCGGTGGCGCGGTTGGCCGACTCTACGCGTACCTTCTGCGTCGCCGTGGCTTGGCCCAGGACGGTGATGAACTGCACGTCGGTCGGTTTGTCGAGAATGGCGGCCCAGGCCAGGGATGCCCGAATCCCGGCCTGGGCTGTCGGTAAACCGGCGAACGATCCTCTGTCCGCCAGCATCGCCGCTAAGTCAGGCATCAGAGCCTCCCATAGCCCGAAGGCATCCACCACGGCGATTCCACGCCGCCCGGATACTCTTCAACGCGCGCAGGCTTGCGTTTGGTTTGTCCGAAGCGCGCGCCACCCGCCCCTTGCAGGGCAATCGCCGCATCCAACGACTTTGTCCATAGTTCCAGCAGCTTGAGATAGTTGTCGAAAATCTTAGACATGGTTTCGCGGCTGTTGTTTTGGGTGTAGTCGGTCAAAGTCGCGGCCTGCGCTGCCAACTGGCGAATGGCGATCACGCGCGTATAGGCGGTCTGACAGGCGGGGTCAGTAAAGAAAACCGCCGCCTGGTCAAAGATCGCCTGAGCCTCCGGGTCAGGGAGGCTGGTGATGGTCGCGCCGACGTCCTTACGCAGGGCGTCGTAATCGGCTGCCGTAGCCATTAAGGCCAGGTGATTTCTTCTACGCTACGCAGCGGGTTGGCATACACCCCATAGTAGCTGTCCCAGACGCTCTGGGTTAGGAAGCGTGACAGATCGACCTGTTGGCCCTGGTTGGCGAGCGCCTGCTTCTCGAAGGAGCGATAGTCCTGGCCGCGGTATTGTTGCGAGATCAGGTAAGCCTTGCCGCTGGTGACGCCAGGATAGGTGACGGACTTATTGCCGCGTCGGCCTGTCCAGCCATCGTAGGCGATGATGCCGCGTACAGCGTCGATGGCGCTCGGCGCCTGGATCGAGGTGCCGATCTGCGGCGTGCGAATCAACATGCGCTCAATCGAGAAAACGTTAGCCGTCGAGACAAGAAGGTAATAAGGCCCACGGCGTGGGTTGACGGCGTCAGCTTTGGAGTGGTTGATGGCCGCCTCCAACGTGAGCAGCCACTTCTCGGTGGTGGTGGTGCCGGTGGCATTGGCTGCCGTTTTACTGCCGGCTGGATAGGTGTAACCGATGATGGGATTCAAATGCAGGTGGTTGAGCAGCGCATTATGGGCCACGCCCATTTGCCTCTCAACGACGCCAATATTCCAGGTCTCGTTGTAAATCACGAGGTCTTTGGAATATTCAAGCCCTGTTGCCCAATGGCGAATGCCCACCGTGTAGCTGCCGGTGGAAACTGTGCTGAACTTAACCTCACCGCCTTCGAAGACTTCCTCAAAGACAACACCGCCCGGCCCCATCGTCGATACGTCGATGTTCTTGGGCAGCCCGCTGTTGCTGACGGTGTCATAGAGCGGCGGATAAAGCACAGGTTCCTCGTCGCGCCCGGCGTCGATCTCATACTGTTGGCGGCGCGTCCATTCCGGCCCGAAGGTATCGGTGCCGACAAACTCATAGATGTGATGACCCTCGCCCTGCTGCCCGATCTCGCGCATGTGCTGCTCAAGCTGGAAGCCCGGCGGGAAGGGAATTGATGGCTTGTTCTTCACAAGCAGATCGCGTGAATAGATTTTGATCATGATTTTCTCCCTTAACTCGCCAGCGCATTGGCGGCTAACATGATGCCCGTAACCATGTTGCTGGCATCCTTCGCCGCCGTCGCCTTGAAGAAAGCGACAGCCCCGGCAGCGGGAGCGACCACGTAGGCGGCGTCATCCGGGTAATGCCCATTGACGGTCGCGACCGTGATATAGACAATGGTTCCCTTGCTGACCGTGAGCGCCGCCGGCACGAAGAATTGATACTCGCGGTTATCGGCGATCAGGGCGATTTGGTCGCCGATAGCGCCGGTTTCGGCGGCGATGCCGAGCCAACCTTCGACGACAATGACGGCCCCCTTGACGACGGCTGCCGTCAGGGTGACATTGACCGCCTTACCGTCCGACTCGAAAAATGTAGGCTTATTTGCCACTGTGGAGGCCATCAGCCACTCTCCTTTCCGTCATCCGCGGGGATGGGGAAGTAACTCGCCTTGCCGTTTTGGCTGGCGACAGGGTTGCGTTGGTTTGGCCCCATTGTGGCGACCACGGTAGCGGCCAACGTGTCCTTGACCGACTGCATCTCGCAGATTTCACGAAAGGCAGTGTCGGCCTCGGCGGGCGTCTTGGGGTTGCGGGCGCTGACAAGCTCGCGCACCAGCGGGCGCACAGCTTCGACCTTGATGCCCTTCTCCTTGTCCTCGATCAGTTCGCGGATGCGACTGGCGACGGCGGCCTTTTGTTGCTCGCCGAGCGTGGTCTGTATCTCGCGCACCGAGGAAAGCACATCGGCGCCATCGGCCAGGCCCAGCAGGGTGCGGAGTTCCGCCACTTGCTTAATCTCCGGGGCCAGCGGCGCTGTTTGCAAGACGGCGTCACGGACAACGGTCGGCAGCAGCCGGGCGTCCTCCACCGTCATTTCGGTAATAACCTCTAACTTGCTCTTTTCAGGCATAGTCTCCTCCTTGTTAGCCGGCGAGATGACGGTCACCGTATTGGTGGTCATCTCGCTCGTTAAATGCGGAACAGCGGCCAGGTCGGGAATTCCGGCCCGGTCGGCGGGTGCTAGGTCAATCTGGCCCAGCTTCAGTGTCTTGGCGTCCATGCGGTAAGCGCCGAGGGTGTTGTCCCACGCGCCCTGTGCCTGGGCGTCAATGCTGGTGGCGAGGCTCTTGTGCGATGCCTTGTAGCGTTCGATACGGTCTCGAAACGGCCCTGGCGGCACGTAACCTTTGCCCCACAGTAAGTCTCCTTCGCGTTTGGCTCCCACCCAATAGATCGCCTCTTGGGGGAAAGCTGTGGCGCGTTCAGCGTCAGACAAATGGCCCATCAGTCCCACTGGCTTCAGGGCCAACGTCTGGCGCTCCAACTCAAGAACAAAAGCCTCGTCATAGTGGCGTTTGTTGCCACTGGTGGTGTTGGCTTTGCCGATTGGCAATGTCAAAAAGCGCGGGCTGGGGTCACCGGCGATAAGGGCTTCGTAGTCCACGTCCGATGCAATGGGGACAGTGGGATATTGGCCGCGTAGCTCGGTCACCACCAACACATCACTAAATTGGCCGGATACCTCGGTTATCTGTGGCATCTCTAGCCCTTACCTTCGCCGCGGGACGACAGACGCCTCCTGAGTTTCCTCAGTCGGCGCTGGGGTTTCCGGCGCATTTTCGGGGGCCGGTTCGGTCGGCTCCGGCACAACGGCTGCCGGCGTCTTGGGCGCGTTATCAAGCGCCTGCTGCTCGGCGGCTGTCGGTGGCTCCGGCGGCGGGGTGGCGGTCGTTGCAACCTCGACTCCCTTGGGGTCGACCCCCAACTTTTCCAACAAGGCATTGATCTTTGCTTCTAAGCGAAGCCAAAATTCATCTGGCATGACACCCTCCATTTTTGGGTAAAAAATTAACCAACACGGCTCTGTACATGATCTTCGTTATCCTTGACCTCGGCGTCTGAAGAAATTGGATTCGTTTTTTTCTTCGAGTTCGAGTTTTGACGCCCGGCAAAGGTGGTTGGCTCACTATTCTGCGGGTTGGCCGCTGCCTGTTGGGCGGCGACCTGGGCCTGGCGCGCTTCAAACTGCGCTTTGGCGTTGACCAAGACCTCCTCGATGTCGTCGACCTCAACCGGGGCCAGGCGCACCGCCGTAATGTCGTCGAGCAGGCCGACACTGTAAGCCCACTCCACCGTTGCCAGGGTCAGGCGTCCGTCCTGGCTAATCTTGCGCCAGGACAACTCCGGCGCCTCGTCGACCACACCGGGCGTGGTCAGCGCCAGAAAGCCGAGGGCGATGGAGGCGATCTCAATCAGCCAGGTGCGGGTTTCGCCCTGTTTGCCCTCAATGAATTTCTCAAAGACAGGCATCTGCGTCTCGGTCGATGCTTTGGAAGAGGCGATGGCATTACCCATCACAAATTCGGGAATCTCGGCGTGTTCGAGGAAGAGGTAAAACATCAACTCCAGCAGGGCGACCACGTCCTGGGTAAAGTTGCCCGGCGTCTTATATTCGAATTGGCCGTTGGTCATGGTCAGCAGTTGGCCGAGGTTGACGTCGAGGCGCGGGGTGGTTTCTTTGCTGCCGTCGGGCAGGGTGTGGGTGTCAAAATCCCCGTACACTTCCCAAAACTTATTGAGGTCGGTGGCGGTGTTGAAGTTAATCACCGGCGTGGGGCGGCCCTGCAGCACATTGCCCTCGATAGCGGCGTCAAAGACCTCGCCGTAGCGTTGCAGCAGGCGCACCGTGGCCTCGGCCTCCGGGTGACCAAAGACCTCGCCCTCGCCCTGCTGGTTGGTGATGTGGACGATGGTGAGGCGGCCCAGCAGATTGGGATAAACGGTGGTCAGCGGGGCGGTCGATGCAAAATTGACAATGTGCAGGCGGCGGTCGGCGTAATACTCGTCGATCACAACCTGGCGCTCCAACGTCTCCGGGTGACTTAGCACCTGGGTCACGCGCCAGCCGATGATCAGCGAGAAATCGGCGGGGTCGACGATGGGGTCAACGTTGCGCGGGTCAACGATGGTGACGGAGAGGTCGGCGTTGATGACAACAAAGGCGTCGCCCTGCTTGAGGCTGGAGCGATAGGCGGCCAAAATGGGCGGGTGATGCTCCGTCCACCAATCGACGAGCGCCTCCTGGCTGGCGGCATCTTCGCACTTCCAGATCGGCGGTCGCCCCAGCGCCCAGGCCGCGACCTTCGACACCAGGGGTTTGAGCATCAGCCCGGCCAATTCCAGCCCGACTGCCTGGCCGTTGTGGATGCGTCGCCAGAAGTCATAATCCGGGCGTGAATAGTCGTTGGTGGGGCTGGCAAAGCTAAAAGAGAGGCGGCGCGTGAAGGTTTGGGCGCGGCGGATGATCAGCAGCGGGGTTTCGCCGGCAATCGCGAGCATAGATTCGACGATGCGGGGCAGACGTAGTGTCTCTGTAAAGCGCCGCCACAGGCTTTTAGGACGGTTGGTCAAGGCGGTCATGCGGCCTCCCCTCTAAACGCCGAGCCAGCTGGCTCGGCATCTCTACCGGGCATGCGAATCGGAGCGTTTTTGGAGGCATAACTGCTGCGGATGATGCCGTTGCCCCCGCGCCCGCGCACGTTGGCCTGGCGCATAATCGTCTCATGTAGCCCCAGACTCACGCGTCCGGCTTGGGCCAGGGCGAAGGAAACGGCGCGGTCATCGTGCATGCCGTCGGGCGCGCGTAGTGTGCTGCCGTCGATGGCGGCCAACTGGCTATAAGAGAGCAGCGAGTGCAGGATTTTGGTGTAATCCTCGGCATTGACGCGGAAATGGTCGGCGGCCTCGGTATAAAGCAGGGCTTTACCCAGTTTGGAGGACATCCAGCCTATTTTCTCGTCATGACCCCACAAAAGGCGCAGATGTTGGCAATTTTCGGTCAACCACTGGATGACGGCGTGACCGTGGTTGTTGCGCTCAATCATGGCGGCAGCGCCGTTGTAATACTCGCTGAGGAGGTAAATGTGGCCGCCGAAGATGCCCGGTTCAAACTTGCCCGCCAGCACACACACTTCCTCGCCCGTAATGGCGTCGAGGACGGTGGCGGATGAATCATCGGAGTTGGGGTTGCCCTCTGCCGGGTCGCCGCCAATCACATACCGCTTACCCCTTTCCGGGTAGCGGTAGATTTCGAGCCCGGCGATGGAGGGCGCTTTGCCGACAATGGGCAGCGGCGTCAACTCCTCAAAGCAGGATTCAATCCAAATGGGGCTAATGCGCTTGTCGAGGCTGCGCGGGGCCAAAGCTTCTGTGTCGGTGGCCGGATACTCTTGGTAGAGGTCGTCGAGCGCCCCGGTGCGGCTAAAAATGTCGCGCTTGATGCCCTCATACCACTGCTGGTCGCGCTGCGGGCGGGAGTGCCAGGGCAGAAAGATGGGGAACCACTCGTTTTCCTCGCGCCGCGCGCCGCGGTAAATGCGCTTAAAGGTGCTTTCCGGCTGCCCTTTATCGGCGGTCGATACCAGCATCATGCGCCCGCCGGCGTCGATGGTGGGCTTGACGGCGTTGAGCAGGGTCTGCAGATCGGGTAAATAGTCGGCTTCGTCGACCAGCACCAGCGTGCCGGTATAGGAGCGCCCTGCCGTGGTGGGGAAGGACTTAGCACTGGAGCCGTTGGCGAGGGCGAATTCGTGCTTGTTGTCGTAGGTAATGGCCCTGTCCTGGAGGTAATCGGGCAGGCGCTCGTAAATGCCCTTCAGACGCGCTAGAAGCTCGATGGCTTCCTCGTCGCGCTGGGAGAAGATGAGGACGGCGGCGGCAGGGTGAAAGAGCATCAGCCACAGCGCGTAGCCGATTGCCAACCAACTCAGCCCCAACTGCCGCGCCTTGAGGATGATATTGAGGCGGTTGTTATGCATGGCGTCCAGCGTCGTGGCCTGGGCGGGCCACAGGCTAAAGGGCAGCCAGTCGCGCTCGGTGGCGTTGAAGATGTAGGCATACGCGCCAATAAAGTAGCTGACGCTATGTTCGCAGCGTTGGACTTCGAGCTTATGTTCGGGAGAGAGCGCCTTTTTGCCTAGCTCAACCTTCAACGTCTGCAGTAACAGCGCCTTCTCGTCTTGCCGAAAGTTCCGCCAACGCTTGCTCAATGGCGATGTCGAGTTCATCTTCTGACATTTCTACCTGTCGTGAAATAGGATCGTCGTACTCATTTCGCAACTCACCCACCACCATACGGATGGCGTTGACCAACTCCGGCAGCCGCAGCGGCGAGGTATCGACCAATTCCAGGGCCACAATCAGCTTGCCGCGTGCTGCTTTGAGCAACTTAATGCGCTGGGCCTTGTCGGTGCGCGCCTCGGCGGCAGCTTCGCGGCGCACGCGGTTAATCTCGGCGATGTCCCAGGCTTCGGCGCGTTCGTGCCAGTGGAAGGCCAGGGCAATCTTGCGCCAGGAGCCATTGGGGCGTTTGCCATAGCCGACTTTTCCGCGTTTCTCCATCTCCTGGCGGTATGCCTGCTCGATGGTGCGGCGCGTACCAAGTGCGCGGTAGACCTCGAAGCACTGAAACCACAGCGCCGACTCACCGGGCTGGCGATTCCACGGCTCCAACCACTCCTGCGCCGGGCCGACTTGCCACTCCAAAGAGGTGAATCTACCCCTGGTTTTGTTAACTTTAGTTGCAGGTTTACGCATAATTACACCAATTTCTGAGGAATCTTACCCGTTGCGTGAACACATCTTCGCATTAGGGGAATCCGCCAATTCGAGCTACATTAGACCTATGACACCGAGCAAACTTTGTCCCCATCCAGGCTGCACCACCAAGATCAATCGCAGCGCCAAGTTCTGCCTGCGCCACACCGACCGCAAGGGAAACAGGTGGCCCATAGTTGCCCAAAACAAGATCTGCGACTTGTGCGGCAGCCCGTTTCAAACCACCAATGGACGCCAACGCTTCTGCCTTGAATGCCGAGAAGGAACCTGTGTGATCTGCGGCCAATCGTTTAAGCGCGATTTCCGCGCCCGCAAAGTAGTCACCACCTGTTCCCGCCCCTGTTCGGCCAAACTTGCCGGGCAAAGTCGCACCCGCCAGACGCTCACATGCCTGTGCTGCGGCATCCAGTTTCAACCTCTCAATGGTCACACCAAGAAAAAATACTGCTCGCTCAAATGCAAGCATCTGGCCTCGCGCAGACCCCAGGCCGACAAGAGGCGCAACACCTATAAATATCGCCTGTGGCGGGAGGCTGTATACGCTCGCGACCGCTACACATGCCAACAGTGCGGCGCAAAAGGCGAGATTCAAGCACACCACATCAAGTCGTGGGAGAAGCACCCTAAATTGCGCTTTGAGGTCGCCAATGGCGTCACCTTGTGCCAAACTTGCCACGAAAATATCCACGGAGCGCATATTCCGCGTGTAGCCAAGAGAACCACCGCAATCTGCGCCAACTGCGGGAAGGCCACGAAGGGGCGAAGCCTGCATTGCCGTTCGTGCGCTCAAAAGTTGTCCCCAAAGGCGAAGACTGCTCATGCCGCATCTCCCGCAAGCAAAACTGGCAATTTTTGAGTAGCATCGGAGTACCGCTGCAAAGCGACCGCCACATAGCCAGGGTCGATCTCCACCGCGTAACAACGGCGCTGCAGATTCTCGGCTGCCATCAAGGTCGTGCCTGACCCTAAGAAGGGGTCGTATACATCGCCCTCGTGGTTGCGAATGGGCCTCGCCATGCACTCCAGCGGCTTTTGCGTGCTGTGACCGCCCTCAACGTTCTTGTCCAGGGCAATCTCCCACACAGTGCTGGCCTTGCCGTCGCCTATCCAGTGCGCCGTCGCACCCTTCCGCACCCCATACCAACAGGGTTCGTGCTGGTAGGTATAGTGGCCGCGGCTGATGGGGAAGTGCGGCTTGCTCCAAATGATCTGGTTGCGGATTTCATAGCCCGAATTCAGCAGCGCCTGCCCCGTCTGGATCACATGATCACCGCCCGGCGACCACGTATAGGCCACGTCCCCCGGAAACAACTTGTATGCATCCGACCAGTCGATGCGGTCATCGTTGTAAACTTTGCCCACCCGGCGCGCCGAGTAAGCCAAATGCCCCGCTGCCGCAGCCTCGTTGCGCCAGTTGGGGTCGTACTCCACACCATATGGAGGGTCGGTCACCATCAAGGTCGGCGCCGCACCCTCAAGCAGCCGCGCTACCACCTCGCCGTCGGTCGAATCGCCGCAGATCAGCCGGTGGTCGCCCAACGCCCAGATCTGTCCCAATTCAACCCCCCACACCACCCGCAATTCCTCGGCCCTGTCGACCTGGGCCTCCGCATCCACCATCTCATCGCTCTCTACCGCAATCCCAGCGTCGTGCGCTACCATGTCCATCAACTCACGCAGCGCCTCACTGTCCGTCTCCACTGTCTCCAACAAGTCCGCCAACAATCCCTTGTCGGCCTCCGCCATCGATGTGATCGGGTCATAGGCCAACAAAATCAGGTCAGCCTCCTCATCCGTAACATCCAAGATCGTCGCCGGCCACTCCCCACCCAACTCCAGGCGCAGATGGCCGTCAATCAAGGTCAACGCACCCCCCGCCCGCTCGCTGTAGTAAGCCATCAACGGCGCTACTATCCCCACCTCCGCCAACAAACCCCGAATCGCCATCTGCTGCTGCACCGGGTGCATGCGCCAATTCTTCGGGTTGGCACGTAACTCCGTCGCCGTCACCACCCGCGTCTCTACTATGCGGTTCGACCATGCCGACCTCCGCACCGTAGCTACCTTTCCCTTCACTACCTCCGGCGCCGTCCCGTTCAAGCCCACTTCCCCCCCATCGACCCCCAATAAAAAATGCCCCGTTATCCTCGCGGATAACCGGGCATCGTGTGCGCTATTTACTCTCAATTCCACCTCGGCCCAACCGCCGAAGGCCAACTTCGGCCCCCAGCAGTTGTATATTGACCCCACCCACATCCTAGTCTATATCCTGCCGAATTTCAACCCTTCGTAATATTTCGCAGTACACACGTAAATCCACCACCACCCACGACCCATTCCGCCCCACTTCCAACAACATCCGCCCCCCCTCCAATCTCGCATATAACCGCCCCGCCTCATCCCGTATCTCTACCCACTCCCCCTCCCCCACCGGCTCACTCAACCGCTCGATTCCCTTCATCCCCAGCCCCCTCCCCGCCCACCTTAAACTCCACCAACTTCGCCATCGCTTCCCTCGCCTCCCCCTCACTGCCGTAGACATCAGGAAACGTCCTCCACCTCGCACCCGCCCGATTCGGCTTCCACATGATCTGCCGACCATTGTACTCATTTAACCTGTACCGATACTCGCCGTCTACTGACATGCGCTCTATCGCCATAACCCCCACCTTTCCCTATGTAGAAACGGATTACCCCGCCGCTACCTTCATGCTGCCGTGTCAAGGGAAAATCCTAGCCGAGATTTTCCGCATACCCCCGCAATAATGATTGTTGCCACCTTCGGCAACGAAGCAATCTAAATCGAAAAAGTCGTCAGCCCCCCAAATTTTCACCAGTCCAGATGTCGTTGGGGCCGCGCCGCACGTCGGCGCAACTCCCATGGCGAAACGGATTCGCAATTGCCATTGCAATTGACGCAGCCATTGAAATGGGGCCGGCTGCAGCAATCGGAAGGGTAATTGCGGCGTCAATTTCAATAGGGCCGGCTGCCGCAACAGCCATTGCAAGTGATCGATCTGCTTGGAGGCTGGCATTGCTTTTCCGAACTTAGTTCGGCGACTTGGGCTGGCCCCAATATTGGCCCCAATTGGCCCTATATTGGCCCTATTTATAGGACTCTATAGCGATTCGCCGGTTGGCCGATTTCCCCTAGGTAGCTACCCATGGTATACTACTGGCGTAGGGAAAAACAAATAGGAAAACCGCCCCAGGGCGGGGATTGGTACGAAGGGTCAAGGTTCGCCGAGCGAAGCTAAATCCCTTCCCATTCCCACACCCTAAGCGGCAGCTATACACAGCAATAGTCGGCACAAGCTCCCTGGTGCCATGCCTCCCTGCCACGCGCATGGGTTGTATAACGAACCTTAACAACCGAATACTTAATGGGAATCCTAACCTTTCAGACTATCAGCAACCCCGTGACCCAACGCGCCCAAAGACGCCGGCAAGTCACCCAGCCGAAAGCCTGGCCCCACACCCCCATGCGCGCATAAGAACATGCCGTAAGGGCCACGCTCTGGAGCGGACGCTCCACTGATGAGGCTTACCCAACTACCGAAAGGATTCACCCCATGCCTAAGAAACACTATGTCGCGATGGCTGGCCTTCATGGCTACATGCCGAACTATTCGGCGACCCACGATACCAAAGGGTCGGCAGCCGCGGACTTGGCGAGCATCCATAGCCTAAGCGGACGCGCCGAGAAACGCCTACGCCGCGACATGTACTTAGAGCTTGACCTGGCCGAATTCGGCAATGAATACTGCGAAATCGCCGAATGCGAATGCGGCGACATTGGTACGCATTCCGACCTAGACTATTAGTCGAAACCGACCACCTGGTCGGTCGGCAGCACATAGCTGCCCTGATGAGACTTCCCACACCGAAAGGATTCACCCCATGTACATGCCTAATAGCGAGCCGCGCTCTGACGAAGACCTGCTCCTTGAAACCATCGACGCCCATTGTGGCGCCGAGAATTTCCTGGAAACCATCCAGAACTTCGTGGACGGCTTCGGCGAGGTAGATGCCGAATGGCCCGATGCCGACTACGTTGACGACTTCGTCCTGGTCACCGAAATGCTGGAGCGCATCGCCGAGCAGATCGGCGATATGAAACAACGCCGACGCCGCGCCGCCATCGCCTTCGAGCAGGAGATCAAACGCCTCGCCGAGCAATTCGCCGAATAGTCGAAACCGACCACCTGGTCGGTCGGCAGCATATAGCTGCCCTGATGAGACTTCCCACACCGAAAGGATTCACCCCATGCAAGACACGTCTACCGAGGTGCTGCTCGCCATGTACGATGACGCGAGGAAAGATAGCCTCGACCTCATCGCCGACGCGCACCCATTCTCGCCCTTCAACCACAATGCCGAACTCGATAAGCTCGCCGAATTCCGCTATAAGGTCTGGCAAGAATTGCGCCGCCGCGGCGTCTTCATCCCATAGTCGAAACCGGCTTCGGTCGGTCGGCAGCATATAGCTGCCCTGATGAGACTTCCCACAACCGAAAGGATTCACCCCATGACCACCGTCACCATTAGCCATGATGGTTTCGCCCGCCAAAGCGTCATCCGCCGAGTCGTCCATACCAAGGCGCCTTGCCCATTTTGCGGACAAAACCCCCAGGGCCACCTCTTCCAATACGGCATCCACAGCGATGGCTTCGGCAGCCGCGAATCTTGGGAGCGAGGCGCTTTTTGCAGCAAGCCATGCCGCGACGCCTTCCACGGTCAATAGTCGAAACCGCCCACCAGGCGGTCGGCAGCAAGCAGCTGCCCTGATGAGACTTCCCACACCGAAAGGATTCACCCCATGCAATACGAAACCGTCGCCGCGCTGATCGACCAAATCGAAACCCTGGACGTCGCCGACCTCACCGCCGACCTCGCTGCTCGCCTGAACGAAGTCGTCCAACGCCGCCAACGTACCATCGCCCAATCGGTCGAGATTTACGGCACCTTCGTCGCCGAACTCGAACTCGCCGGCTATGATCTCTCGCCCGACAGCTACGCTCAGCCCGATTACGTCTTCGTCGCCAGCAGCGAGCTTATCGCCTGGAAACCGCTCTTCTCCGACGAATTGGTCGACCAGCGCATGGCGATGATCACCGCACGCCTCACCGAAGGCCGATGGCAGGTCACGCGCATGTTCCACGACACCATGTATTAATAGCCGAAACCGCCGAGGAGGCGGTCGGCGACACATAGTCGCCCTGATGATGGCTTTACCCAAACCGAAAGGATTCACCCAATGCCGACCATTTCTATCAATCTCGGTTACCTTCGCCCGACCACCGTCGCCGAACTCGTATCCGACCTGATGACCGCCGCCCAGCCAGATTACATGACCATCTTTACCCTGGTCGATTGGCTCGAATCCCTGGTCGGCGGAGAGCAAAGCCTCGACATGCTCATCGCCGCCGGCGTCGACGTCGATTGCCTATACTACGCAACGTCCGCATAGCCGAAACGCCCGCCCAGGGCGTCGTCAGCACATAGCTGGCCTGATGATGGCTTCCACAATACGAAAGGATTTACCCACCTATGAACGCCTCTACACGAGACGACGCTCTCAACTTGGTTGATCAAGCGCAGGAAAAGTTGTTCGAATCTATTGAACTCCTGCGCCAATACTGCGACCTGACGGGTGATCGGCACACTAGAGCCTATATTCTCGACCACTTGGTCATATACGCCAGCGCCGACCACGGCTTCCTGAGCCACGACCCAAACCTCGGCGAAGTGATCGACGGCCTTCTTCACCCCGAAGAGGAGGACGAGGAAGATTACGACGACGAGGAGGACGAGCAGCGCCAATGGGGCAGCCGCTACGATGACGACGACACCGAAGTCGGCCATGAAGCAGATCTGCCCCAATGGGCCAAATAGCCGAAACCGCCGCCTTTCCCCAGGGCGACGGTCGCCGACAAAGAGTCGGCCTGATGATGGCTTAACACTACCCATTCCCGAAAGGAATCCCACCATGCCAATTATGATCGCCGTTTCACCAAAGGCAGCCGAGCGCCTACGCGCAAAGCTGGAGCGCATGATCGAGATCGCCCAACGCGACATCGAGAAGTTCCAGCACGACTTCGCCCAGAATCCAGCCTTCGCCATGCGCTGGGCCAACACCGCCTTTCGAGCGGCAGCCGAGCAGGAAGTCGCATATCGATGCATCAACCTGATGGAATGCGGCGCAACGGCGGACGACGTCGCCAAACACCTCCACAGCGAAATCGTACGCGGCGCAAGACCATCGCATTCGACCAGCCAAACGTCCAACTTGGTCGACGAGGAACTGCTCATAGCAGCCACCACCCTTTTTGAAGACATCACCTTTCCCGAATAGACGAAACCGCTCCCCTTTCCCCTGGGGCGGTCGCCGGCAGATAGTCGGCCCGATGAGTCTTACTACCAACAAAAGGATTGACCCCATGCATACCAAAGAGTTCGAGCGCGCCACCGAGGTGGCTGCCGCCCTCGCCGCCCTGGAGCGCATCTGCTTCGGCGAGCTTTCCGACGACCAGATCGAGAGCATCCTAAGCCTGGCTGCCGCCCACAGAGAGTTCATGGGCAAAGCCGAGCGCCTCTACGACCGCGGCGGCATCGAATGCACCAACAAGGGCTTCGAGGTCGATTACGACGCCAGCAGCTTTGACGCCACCCAGGTCACCGTCCATAGCGCCGAAACCCTTCCCAAGTCCAGCACACCCCGCTACGAGTTCGAGGCGTCGTACCATCTCTATGGCGACGGCTCCGGCGGACGCTGGGTTTGCAAGCGCAGCGAGGCTTGGGAAGAGCATCCATGATCGCCTTCGAAGGGTATACCTTCTTCGGCCAGGGCGACCGATACGCCGCCTCCTGCCATTTTGTTCCCATTGGCTGGAAGGGCATTACCTTCCTGATGATTCACGACCAGGAGCGCCAAGATCGGGAGGGGCTTCCCCTCCTGCTCTTCATCAAGGACATCGACGACCTTGTAAACCTCGCCGATGCCCAGCGCCGCCTGGCTGCCGACCTCGGCCAGCCTCTAGCCGAGATAAGTGGCGCTCAGTAACACCGCCCACCCGCTCACCCAACTTGCTCAGAGTAGCTACTTATGGTATTATTTGACCATCGATAGCTACTTTGAGCCAGGAGAATGACCATGCCGATGTACACAGATGCCGATTGCGAACGCTTCCTCGATAAGGTGGCGCTGCCCGATGACCTAGAGAGCCGAATCCCCTGCTGGACTTGGCTGGGCGCTAAACACGGCGAAGGCCGTGGATACGGAAAGTTCCGCCTCGGCGGAAAGACCACCAGCGCCCACCGCGCAGCCTTCATTCTCTTTGTCGGCGAGTTGGCCGAGGGCCAGGTCGTCAACCACCGATGCAACAACGAGGCTTGCGTTTCGCCCTGGCATCTGGAAGCCGTTAGCCAGTCCGAGAACATTCGATACTGCGTCCAATGCGGACGCCACAACTCACAGAAAGAAGATTGACCCATGCGCCCACGCTACACGATCCATATCGCCGTCCACGGCTGCGACGAGTTCGGCGAAACCGCCTTCAATGAGGAAGCGGGCGTCACGCTCGACTTCGCCACCACCGACCTCGACGCCGCCACCGACCTGATCTCCCAAGCCTTCGATGCCCTCAATAGGAAGATTAGCTTCCTGCCCAACGTCACCGACCGCCGCCCTGAAGAAGAAGAGGAGAACTAACCCATGCGTAGCATCGACGAGACCCGCACCCACCTCACCCTGGGCAAGACCCTGCACCAGAAATGCCTCGACCAATGGGTCGCCACCGTAAGCGCCCAGCCCACCAGCGCCCTGGCGACCATGACCGATATCTTCGGCCTGGCTGCCCGCATCGAACTGGCCGACCGAGTCCTGCTGCTCGCCGAGTTCGGCGAGGCCGATGGCAAAACCATGCAGGAGGTGCGCTACGAGATCGAGCAGGAACTCAGCAAGAAGCTCATCACCCGCGGGCGCAGCCAGGCGAACTACTCCACCAACCCCTGCAGCAACCTCCTCGAAGATTCCCGCACCGAGGCGCTGGCCGACTTCCTGCACTGGTTCTTAAACTAAGGCGAAACCCCGCACCACGCGGGGTCGGGTGGAGATCATCTACCACCCCTGACGAGCCAGATGCTTACCACCAACGCCCGCCTCAAGCGCCCACGCGCAGAGGGCGGCGGAGAAAGAGAAAGGAACCACCCGCAATGCGAAAAGCGAGCTTTTACCTAGACTGCCTGCCCAACGACATCTGGCATGGCTTCACCGAAGGCGACACCTGGAACGGCTTTGATTGCCCATACTTTACCGAGACCGAAGGCTTGCGCCTACACGCCGCCCTGGTGGCCCTGGCGACCGCCGAGGGCGAGGTAGACTCCGACGCCTTTGACCTCGATTGGAAGCCCACTCAATGGGGCCAGGGCGTCGGCGACGGCATGGCCGTTTATGCCATCGGCGCTTACTGCTGGACTTGGTCTGAGATCACCATTCCCTTCGGCTGGGATGCCATCGAAGCATGAGCGAAACCATCCAATTCACCCGCTATAGCTTCAAGCTCACCGACGAGCAGATGGCGCACCTTCAAGCCCTGGCCGCTGCTACCAACTCCCTGGCCCCCACAGGGACGACCGCCTTCCAGCCCTCTTGGCGCACCCTGATCAAGCGCATCGCCGACGGCGAGTTCATCCTTGTACCCAACCCCGAAGCCTACCTCAAAGACGGAAAGGACGCCTGAGATGAAGCTCGACGAACTGCTGGCCCGCTGGGAACACAAACAAGCCTACATCTATGTGCATCGCTTCCATACCTTTCGCCCCATTCCCGACAGGACGGTCGACGAATACCTGGCAGGCTTCGACATGACCATCACCCGCTTCGAGGCGGGCGTCGACGAGATGGTGCGCTTTGGCCCGCCCTGGGTCATCAACATCTATGTCGACATCGCTGGCCTCGGCCAATGCCACTTCCAGATCAAAGGACTATAAAGCCATGTATACCACCCGCTACTGCGTCACTCGCCTCCTGCCAGACCCCCGCGGCTTCATGCGCGTCAGTACATTCCCTGGCGATACGCGCTGGCATCACACCACCGAGCAAGTGCAGAAGAGTATCGCCGACCTGCGGGCAGCGCAGCCGCGCCTCGCCCTGCACTTCCAGATCACCGACACCCACAGCGGCGACGTCTTCACCGATCTGCAAGGGGCGACCAAAGCCCAGCACGCGTGAACCCGCCTCACAAGCGCCCATCTTGGTTTCGCCGCCAGGGTGGGCGCTTCTCTTTGAGCCGCTCCTGCTGCTCCTCTTCCTCGATCCCCCGCAGCGCCTCCGCCAACGCAAGGACGGCAGCGGCGATCAGCAAAAGCGCCCCATAGACGGCCATCACCACATCCCCAGGATTTTCCCGAACCACGCCAGCACGATGATGACGTATATACCAATCAACAGCCACGACCACGGCGTTGGGATTCTCGTCGCCCCATAGACCACCGCCACCCCCACCACCGCGATCACAATGATAAAAAGTAATATCTCCGGCATTTCACCACACCCCTTCTCCCCGATAATGGGCGTCGCCATAAGCGCCGCTCTTGCCAAACAGATCTTCCTCGTCATTCAGGCGCGTCTGCCGGCGATCCTCTTCCTGCTCCCGCAGCACCTGGGCGTATTGCCAAAGCGCCACCACGTCGGGCAACGTCGCTTCCTGCAGCCACGGCAGCACCCACAGCCAGCGGAAATTACCCACCAGATTGCGCCAGCCCCCTGACGTCTCTGGGTTTATAGGCCCGCGCTTAATAGCTGCCATGCGCGCGCCGCCACGATTGGAACTTGTCCATTGCCAAGACCGCGAAGTCTGTCCACCCGATGGGCCACATCATCAGCCACTCGACCCACGGCGGGTTCAACTGCCCACCATTCACCTTCTGGTATGGCTGCCCCTCCGCCTTCATCTTCGCCAGCGCCTTCCTCGAATACCTGTTCCGCTCCAGCGTGTCCATGTCCTGGATGCTGGCTGCCGGCGTCGGCCATCCCTCCGCCTTCGCCACCGCCGTCGCCAGGTCGTCGCCCCCGCTCTCCTCCCTGTCCATGCGCGCGTAGTCCGGCCCGCTGGGGCTGCTCTTGGGCGTCGGCCACAAACCCTGGCCCAGAGGGCGCCCCGCCATCCCCTGCAAGGTGGGCGTCTCCCCCATCCTCTCCCCGCTCCGGCTGCTGCCGCCCCCCTTCGAAGTATCGGTCGGTGTGGGCAACCATCCACAGCCGATCTCGCTTATGCGGCGCTCCCAACTCGGCTGCCGATAAAATGCGCCATCGTAGGTCATACCCGCCCTCGGCCAAGTCTCCAACAATGCAGCCGAAGTATCCACTAGTAAGGAGCCCTGGCACGTTCTCCAGGAATGCGAAACGGGGTCGTATGATGCGGAGGCACTCCATTGTGGCGGGCCACATATTTCTGCGGTCGTCGACCCCGCGCTGCTGGCCGGCGACAGAGAAGGGCTGACAAGGGAATCCTGCAGAAACGAGGTCACAATGGCCCGCGTAGAGGCCCGCATACCCCTCTTGTATAAAACGTCGGACGTCAGTCTGAAAGATAGGGAACTTCGGGAGGACGCCGTCGCGCTGGCGGCGGTCGAGGACTCTACAACAATATTCATCAATCTCCACCGCCCCAATCAGGGTATGCCCCAATAACAGCGACGCCAGCAGTCCCCCGCCAGCGCCACTAAACAAAGATAGCTCTCTCATCATGGGGCGAACCCCACCACCCCACTGAGTACCACCATCGTGCGACAGGTATCGGGCCGCATGCGGATTAAGCGCCGCGCCCGCAACACATCAAGGTCGTCGGCGACCACGCTCGTGCTGGAAATGTCACAGCCATCGCTGATCTCGCGATAGGTGGGCGCATAGCCATACTCGGCGCGGTACGAGAGGATGAAGGTCAGCACATTCCATTGGCGAAGCGTTAACTCGTTCACAAGCCCGCCCCTGGCAGCAGCGCCGATCCTGTCACCACATAAGCGTCGACAGGGTTGTAGCGCCCCTGCCGATAGCCCGCCGTGATGCTGTCGTAATAAGCGTCGCGGCTGCCCGCTCGTAATTCGAAGTGAACGTGAGGGCCGGTCGAATGACCTGTGCTGCCGGAATCGGCCAGGACAGCCCCTTGCGGCAGCTTCTGCCCAATGCGGCAGTGGATGGCGCTGAGATGGGCCACAAAGCTGTGGCTATGAATCGAAGGGTGGTACAGGCGCACATACATGCCGTAATCACTGTCCTGCCCCGTATACATCACCTCGCCCTCGGCGATGGCGACCACCGGCGTCCCCTGCTGCACCGCAATGTCAAGACCACCATGCCCTGGCTGCCCGAACTGTTCACCGCCAACACCGAAGGCTTGTGTGATCGGCCCCACCACCGGCCACAAAAGCTCGGAGCGCGGGAAGGTGGGCGGTTCGGGTTCCGGCTCAGGCTCCGGCTCAATCAGCGGCGTCCGTATCCGCTGCAGGGCGAAGAAGTAAGCGGAGTGTTCCTTGAAGTGGGGCTGCTCGATGCTGCCCAGCCCCAAGCCCTGCACGATGTCGCTGGGCTGGCCGTCGACGACCTGGAAGCCGTAACTCGGCGCCGCCGCGTACATGGCGAAGTCCAATGAATAGCGCCCGCCCAGCCAGGGATCGACCTTGATCTCCGTCTCCTTCGTCTCCGAGCCATCCGCCCAAAACCAGCGCACCGGCACGCCAGGCAGCAACGCCCCATTCTCGTCGAGGACGCTGATGTAACAAGCATGCCGCCCCTGCGCCTGACCCTCGGCCTGGCCTGGCTCATACCACTGCCCCAGGATCACATGCCAGGCGTATTGCCCTGGCTGCGCCACCACCTCACCCACAAAGCAGCCACGCGTATCCAACCGCTCATCCCAATACTGCACATAGTCGCCATCATCGTCGGGCGGCGGTTCAGGCGTTGGCACAGGCGGTTCGGGTGGGCGCGGGGTTAGCCCGCCGCTGCCGGCAGGATAGCCCAGCGCCACCACCTCGCGCAGCGCCTCCTGCACCCCACTCTTATCATAGAAAGACCACTTGTCGCTGTTGGCCTCGGAGCGATACAGACACAGGCAACGAATCAAGGGCAACCCGCCCTCCCTGTTCCAGCTGTCAATTTCGGCGTAAGCCGCCTGCACCCAACCGTTGTTCCTGTCAAGCCACGGCACGTTCTGGTCGGTTTCTGTCAAATAGACGGGGAGGTGCGACATGCGGGCATCCACCATGACCTCGCATTGGTCGCGGTAAACCCGAAACTCCCAATGCCAACCGTGGCGCTTATCCTCGGAAGTGATAAGCGCAGGGTCAACGCCGTGGGTATAGGTATGCAGCGCCAGGCCATCACAGACACCGGCATTGGACAGGACGGTGCGGAAGTAATCCAGCCAGTCCTGGCCCGCGCTGTTGTCCCACGGCGCACAGCCCGCCAGCAGCACCTCTACCTCGCCCCGCACCCGCTTGATGGCTTGGCGGCAGCGCCGGTAGCAGTCCGCATACTGCGCCGGCGAGATGACCTTGCCTTCGGGCCACTCGGCGCGGTGGTTGGGTTCATTGCCGATGATGACAATCTCGCAGCCAGGCGACGCCACCACATAATTGGCGCAGCGCTGGGCAAAGTCGTCATACCTGTCAGGCGTGGGAATCGTACCGGCAGGCTCATAGCCGTTGTTGAGGCGCACGATCACCCCATAGCCACGCCCCGTCAGGTGGGTGTAGTCGCGCCCGCTCCTGTCCTTCGGGTCGCTGCCGATGGCCGCGGTAATCACAATCCAGCCAGGGCGATCTGCCATCAGGTCGGCCCCATCCACGTCGTGAATGCCGTGCAGGAATCTACTCATACTCACTCCCCAGCATCACCAGCGTCGCCATCAGCGCGCCAAAGACCCCCAACCATACCCAGAAGAAGCTCTCGGCTCCACTCATCGGGCCGCCGCCTTCATCGACGCCTCCAGATGGCGGGCCGCCGCCTCACAGCGACGCGCAAACTCCACGCGGTTGATGCCACATCTCCGCAACACAAAGGCGCGCACCTCATCCGGCGACGCCCCGCGAGCGACGCTCAACTGCACCTTGTCGGCAATCGTGGGATGGCTGACCGAAAGCCACTCCCAACTCTCACTGTCCAATTCCAACCCTAACTCCGTGAAATCGTTAATCATGGCCCCCTCCAGATGGCGGGCAAACAAAAAGCCATCGGCGCCGCTGGTTAGGCGGACGCGACGATGGCTCTGTTTGACAGGACACCTATTTAGTTCTGGAAAATCACCTTAGCGCGAAACGATGGGCGACCCTTCCTTACTTCGCAGATTGTAGGTTTCGTCTTGGTAATCGACCTCGACGCGGATCATGCCGTCGTTGCCAATCAGGTGGACTTTATAGTAACGATGCTGCTCTGCAAGGCGGGCGATGAGGCTCTTGAGGTCGAGAAAGAAATGGTCTAACTGAGGATCGTTTTTACTCACAACTTACCTCCTGGATATAAACCCAGAATATACCTAATCCCCAGCACCGTCAATCGCTCCGGCAGATTGCTCCCGCAGCAAGTCCATTTGCTCCATCCCCCCCTCGCAATGGGGCTTCAGCGCATCCTTGAACTCAGTCAGAATCTGCAGGAGCGTGTGAATCTCCGCCAGCTTCTGATCACGCTGCTTGTGGCCCGGCTGGAACACATACGCGCGCATGCGCTGCTCGGCCCGCAGAATCTTGTAGGCGGCCTCATACTTGCTGCGTAGCTCGTCACTGGTCATGTTCACCTTTCTACATCCCACACACGGTGCAAGGCATGCCCCGACTCGATGGCCTCGATCAGGAGGTCGTCAGGTATCTCCTCTTCCATCGCCGCTTTGACCGCAAAAGAATTACCAACCTCCGTCATCCACAGCACCGCCAGCTTGATAAACTCCATGTCATCGCGACGATTGCAGTAGCGGGCAATGCGCTCGGCGTTGTCAAGGATGTTGGGCGAACGCCCCATCTCAACCAATTCCATGACGGCGTCTTTGCCAATCAACTCCTGCAGGCGCACGATCCTGCGTTTGAGTGTGTCGGGGAAACCCGCCGTCTCCAGCGGCAGACCGTGGGCGACGGCATCCAGCCACTGCGACGGCGTCAGGTTGAGCGATTCGCTATTGAGGGCGACCCATAACGCAGGAGCGTCGAGGTCAAGCTCCTTGTGGATGGCGACAGGCACCACGGTCATCTTGACCAATTTGGCGCAGGCCAGCCTGCGGTGACCATCGGCCAGCACACCATCCCTGGTCAACGCCAACGGCTCCAAGATGCCATGCTGCTGGATCGAGATCATCAGCCCACCCAGGCCGCTGCGCTGCGTCCGCCGGGCCGGATTAAAATGGGCAACAGTAATCGTGTCAGGGTGCATGTGCGTAAATTCGGGCATTGTACTTCCTTTCGGGGTGGTGGGGTCAACATTGGTAAAAATTGGTAAAATCTTGCGAAAAATCACTTCTGATAAATTAAAATTATCGGCTCGCCAACGGTAGCTATTTTCAATTATTCGTCTCCTGCTTGCTTTGCCAAGATTGCCCGCATTTGCTCCAAGACGCCCACCGTCTTTAGCACAAACAAAATGTCAGCCTCCGAGAAGCCGGCGTCACGCGCTTCGAGAATCCAGGCAAACCAGTTGCTCACGATAAATTTCATCAATTATTCGTCTCCTGCTCGCTCTCCCACTCGGCGTGGAAGCGCCCACAAAAGCCGCAGTAACGCTCCTTGATGTCCCGGCTGTTCTGCGTACCGAGCCCGCAGCAAAGGCACAATATGCGCGGCAGGCCGTCCCGCCAGCCCAACACATAAGTCGAGCAGCCGGCGGCAATCAGCGCCGAGCGCCGCTTGTCGGCCTGCTCATGCGCCAACGCCTGATTCATCTCAGTTGGGTATGTGTAGCTTCTCATCTGACTCCTGCCGCTCCCACTTCTTCGGCATAAAGACCAAACGCTCAATGCTGCTAATACAAGCACGTTGCCCGCTGCGAAACCCGGCTTCGAAACCAATGTGAAAAGCGATCAGGCCACCGATAAAGCCACCGAGCGCCGCCGAAACGAAGTATAGGGTCATGGCGTCACCTCCACAGTAGAAATCCGCCGATTGGCCTCTTCGAGAATGGATTCAAACAACTCTTTGGGCATGCGCTCATAGCAAATGCGGACAAACGCATCCTGCTGCCGGTTGTGCAGGGATGCCCTTTCAGCGTGACGGCGGTCGGCGATCACCTTCCTGAGCCGATCAATGAGGATGCCCACCTTTTTGCCGGCAAAGACAAGTCGCCCATAACGGTCAGTGTCATCATAGTGGCCGCCGTTCTCCTTCTTCTTATTCCATTCCTCCTGCACCTTGCCCTTCAACTCAGTCCTCTCCAAGATCAGCATGTCGTGCAAGGCGATCAACTCGCGTGTCGACACACTGTCCGTTTCTATCCACTCGCCCTTCCGCAACTCAATCTTCATCGCCCGACTCCTGCCGCAACAACTCGCCACTCTGCAACCGCCGCACCGCATCCGCATGGCCCCCAGCCGCCTCCTTCCAGGTGCGGTAACGTCTCTGGAAGTTAAGCCAGATACTTTTTCCGGGCAAGACGTCCTCATGGTAAATCATCGTCTCGAAGAGGATCGGCTGGTACGCCTCATTCGAGTGGTAAGGAAAGCCGTGGTCAATCCCCAAAAAGACCGTCGATACAGTATAGGTGACGCCGCCGACGATCACCTCCGTCAGCCCCACATGGCGATCTGAATGGGCGCGCCACTGCGCCCAAAAGGCATAGTCGGAGCAAGGGATGGCCTCATTGTTGTCGTTGAGAATAAAGTAGATCGACTGCGCCAACCAGGGCGCTGGTGAGTTCTCGCGCATACCCTCCTCCTTCTATCAACCAATGCCCCACATCTGTGGGGTCTGCCAGAGATGGAAACAATGCGGATGCAGATTGACATAGTCGGCCTGGCGCGGCAGCATCATGGCGACGTCGCAGTCCATTGGGAAAAATATAGCACGCAGCGCCTTAATCTCCTCCCAAGAGGGATCGTGGTCGCTATAGCTCATCGAGATATGCAGCAGCGGCCCCCAGCGCTCGACGTCCTCGACGCCCGCCGAAACCACCAAGTCGGTGGGTGTATGCCGCCAACCGGCGCTCGCCAAGAAGCTGTTACGCGTGACCTTGTTGGTGGCGACCTTCGAGAGATCGTAGCCGATGATCTTGCGTAGCAGGCGACCGTCCGGCATCTTGAGATCGTGCTTGGGCAGCTTCAAGGGTCTCCGCTGCCACTCGTCGGGCGTGACGGCCCTGAGCTTAACTTCGTTCATGGCTGGGTTCCTCGATGTCTGCCGCCGCCCGCCGCAGCGCTTCCAAGATCGTCGGTGCTTCGAAGGCCACGCTATCGAGTGCGTCAGAGACAATGAACAGCGTGCCAGTCCCCTCCAGGTTGACGCTGCCCCAGGCGGCGATCAACTTTTCCATCAGCATTTCTACTTCATCGGCCAGGTTCATGATTCCTCCACCCGCCCCGTCCGCAATTGGGCGAGGAGTAAATCTTCTTCTTCCAGAGTAAAGAACTCGGCCAGGCGGCTCGACGTCAAAATCTGCACCAGTCTATCACGGAACTCGGCGTCGATCTCCACACACACACGCGCGGGCGCACCCGCGAGCGGGTTCCCGGCGAGAATCACCCCCTCGTTTTTTCGCGTATCCACGGAAGGCGACCCCTGCGCCTCACCAGCCACCCCCCTTTCCGGCCCCGCCCCCGCCCCCGCCGCCGAAACGGAACCGACAGCCGACACAGCCGCGGGCGTGTCAATATCTACGCGAAAAGAATCGGGGGGGGGGATTTCTTCACCCACCTGTTCACCCACTTCCCCCCCCCTGGTGGCCCGCAAGGCGGCGCTGCTCACACGCCTGATACCACGCGCTGCCGCAGCGTCGCCATCAACCCTGGGCCGCTTGTGCGCCGCGATCACCTCCTTGACCTCAGAGCGATTCGGCTTGTAATCGGTTAACTCCATGCGCTCCAATACCTCCCAGCGCACCTCGTCAGGCGTCGAGGGAGCAGCTAAAAGATAGACCGTCGTGATATCCAAATTGGAAATAATTTCCATTTTGTCGCCAAAACGCTCCGCCACATACATGAAATTACGGGCGCTGCGATCACTCATGCCGAACTCGGCGCCGATCCATTCCAGGAAGCGCCGCGACAAAAAGGGCTTGATCTCGATCAACCGCTCCCCAATCTCTATAACGTCGCGTACACTGCGCCGCAGCTTGCTGCGTATCTCGTAGGCTGCCGCCTGCGCCTGCTCCGCCACCACCTGCGAAAGCGACCCGTAATCAAAGCGCGGCGGCCCCTCTTCCACCTCCGCCTGCAGCCCCGCCAACTCACCAAAACCGCGCCGATGACCCACATCTACTTTAGGCGACACGCGCCACCTCCGCTTGTCCATACCCGGCCAGGTTCAGCACCCGCATCGCCAGTATCTCGTAGGATGATCTCACCTCGCCCAAGTCCATCGATTCAAACTCCCACACCGTCTGCCCCTCCGCCTGCGCCCGGCTCACCGCCCCCCGCTGCTTGATCGCCGCCCGCTCGATTAAGCCATAGCGCGACTGAAAGTCGGCCTGCACCCGCTGCAGATTGTTCTTCTGCTCGCTCAGACGCATATCGTAGCGCGTAGGCAAGAGCGTCACCTTCGCCTCCTCATTGTAGAGGCGCACCATCTCCAGCGAGCGGTATACCGATTCCACGCCGAACTGCTCCAGCCCAAAGGGGATGATGATCTGGTCGGCCACACGCAGGGCAATCTTCTGCAGCGGCCCATGCCCACTGGTGTCGATGACCACAAAAGGCGTCTCCAACGCATACAGATGATCGCCGATGCTGCTCTCCTGCCGGCGATCTAGATTCTCCTCAATCAGGCGCGTACGCGGGTCGCTCTGCAACACCCGCAGCTTCTCAGGCCGCGCCGCCGACAAACACTTCGCCAACCCATAGCGCCGCGCCACCCATTCATAGATGCCGTGGCTCGGCTCCAAACCAAAGGCCAGCCCACAATGGCCCTGGGCATCAAAGTCCAGCAGCCACGTATCCTCCAACTGCGCCAACCGCGCCGCCAACGTCACCGCCGTCGTCGTCTTGGAGACACCGCCCTTGTTAGCGGCCACCACTATAATCGTCATCTTAGTTCATCCCCACTCTGTCTTTGATGATCTCCTCGACGACGCTGATATAGCCACTGTAAAAGGCCGCCCCCAGGTTGTTGCCCATCTCCGGCCCACCCTTGTCGCCACACAATTCAAAGTGGCTATCACCGATGATGAGGTAATCGTCATCGTCGCGGCTCAGGTCAATGCGGGCAAAGTTGACGCGGCGGTCGATGGTCATGCCCGCCATCGTCACGATCTCACGGCGGTTGGGGTCGTCACTCGGCTGATCATAGGGCGCGGGAGTATTGGCGGCCCACGTCGCCGCCCACGCCTCCGCCACCACAAAGCAGGCGATGGGCATCGTTTGCTCCTGCGCCTTCAAGCGCCCCAGCGCATACAACATGGCCCGTCCCTCCTCGCCGCCAAAGTTCGCCATGCCATGCACGACAATCCGCGCCGTATCCGGCAAACACGGCTCCCCCGTATCCTCGTTGATCTCTAGCTCATAGGTCACCACAAGCGGCATGCCGAACTCCTTCACCCGCCCCGTTGCCAGCGCCGCCCGCGCCGTCCGCTCCTGATCCTTCAGGGCGTCGTCGAACTGCTCATTGCTAAAGCTATATTTTGACCGTGTCATACCGCCCCCTGTGCTAACTTGAATGAAACGGCGACGCTGCGCCCAAGCATGCTGCCCAGCGTGCGCCGCACCGTGTTTGCCAACCGCTGCTCCAGCCAGTCCAGCCCATACCGATTCGGCACACCGATCACGAAGCGATCCTCGCCCTCCTCTAATACAAAGCAACCGGCCACCCAGGCGTCAAAGGTCGCCACCGGCATCTGCCGCTTTAACTCCACCAGCACCTGGCCCCAAACGCCAACCTCTTCGGTAGCGGCAGGCTTCTCGAACGCCGAGCATGCTTGCTCGGCATCTGATTCTGCTACGATGACAGGCAGCACCGCCGGCAGCGCCACCGCGTATTCCTCGCGCCGCGCCTTCTCCGCCACCTCCTGCTTGGTAAGCTGGGCCATGTCGTTGCGCGCCACCGTCGCCACGTAGGCAAACTCGCGATGCTCATACTCCACCGCCCGCACAATGGCGCGTATCACCCGCTCGGCGCCGCATTCGTCGGCCAGCGCCTGCAGTGATTTCTTTAGCCTCGCCGTTAATGGGGTTTTGATCTCTTCCTTCCAACAAGCCCAAAGGGCGTTGGGCAGGCCAGGATCATCATCATCCATCACAATCTGATCAGTAATTGGTAAATCAGTACTTATTATGACCTGGCGGTTAACCGAACTCCGGCTAACCGACCTCTCGGAAACCGCCAGGTCGGTGGAAACCGACGTCCCAGAAACCGCCAGGTCGGTTTCCGCCGGGAGCCCTTCGGGCGCGGTCACACCTGGAGCGTAGCCGTTTATTCGGGACTCGGTCGTGCCAATATCGATAAAAGCGGGAAAATCAGCCACCAAAGTGACCGTCCTTAAACGCCCAAGTTCGTCGCGCTCCCGATCCCGCATCATGAAGCCGTACTCCGCCAATTCATGCAGCGCCGTCCTCACCGCCTCCTCGCCCTCTTTGGCGATAGAGACCAAGTAAGGAATCTTGATAACCCAATCGTCCGGCTTGGAGAGCAGCACCAGGGCGATGCCCCTGGCCCGAAACGACAGCCCCTCGACGTCGCACAATTCATTACTGACATGGGTGTAGCCGCGCCTGGCTACTTTGCGAAGGAGGCTCATGGGTGCGCCGCCAAATCAGAACTTCCGTTCTCAGTATCACCCCGTATTACTAAAAACGGCATTTGCCTCTTGTGAAAACCCAGATCATCTGATACACTGCTGTAATACAACATATTACAATCCTTTCTCGCAGAGGGGGTTAAAGTGTTGTCAATCGGCAAAAGACACCCCCAAAGTGTCCATTGCCAAACTCCCGTAAGCCCAGCCCGCAAGCGGGAAAA
>Ga0068871_100000153_pt1 | contig 45540 bp, 26 predicted proteins | sample KBSMisM72_FD_72750 | JGI IMG/M metagenome (GOLD analysis project Ga0068871, IMG submission 72750) | Miscanthus rhizosphere microbial communities from Kellogg Biological Station, Michigan, USA - KBS Miscanthus M7-2 | ecosystem: Host-associated > Plants > Roots > Rhizosphere > Soil ...
AGTCAAAGTTGTCTGTTTTGCGTATGCTTTCGGTTACCAGCCAAACCACTTTTCATTGTGTGCCAATTCAACCACCTTGTTTTTTGAATAATGTGAACCTCCGCCCGTTGTAAATAAAAACTCATCATTTAATTTGGAGCTTTCTCCTTCAAAATCTTCGGGCCAAAATTTAGCAACGTCGTGGAGAAGATGATTAAAGACAGCATCAGCTGATTTTGCAACCTCAATCTCTGTGGTGTACTTTACTGCGTTATAATTAGGGCTTGTCATTTTAAATAATGGTTCTGATACTACAAACTGGGTCGTCCAAAAAACAATATAGCCATTGGCATCTATCACCTCTAATTTGTGCAAGCCATCATTATCATCTAACTAATATCGGCATTTGTTTCCTGAATTTTTTAAGTGTCCCGATTACACCAACATGAAAAATCGTAGAAATAAAACTGTAAATATTGAAATTATTGGAGTTTAAACATTGCGATTTTGATATTTATATCCAACGAAATTTGATATAATACTAAATATTATTATTTGTCAATTTTACATTTCTTTTTTATCTGAAAAAAACTACATTTGAGAAATGGGTCTTTGTATTCACTTTGTTACAGAGATCGGAAACCAAAATTATACCTGTTAATTGGCATTTCATGAAAAGACTTATACTTATCCTTTTGGGGTTAATTGCTTGTTTTTGCGTCAATGCACAAGGGTTACTTGCGAAAAAAGTAATGAAATACTCATTGAAAGATGGTCTTTCATTTGGTATAATAAATAGCATCACCCAGGATGATAAAGGTTTTATGTGGTTTGCAACCGACGATGGTTTAAACCGCTTCGATGGATCCAGTTTTAAGGTGTTCAAATCTGAGCCCAACAATCCATCCAGCTTGCCGAGTAATTATGTTCAAAATATATTTAAGGATTCGCAGGGTGATATCTGGATATCATCAAGAAGAGGGATCTATAAATTTGACACCAAAACAGAGCACTTCTCCAAATTCAACCCACCGGGCAATCAGTCAAGTCTGAATTATGTTACCACCATTTTCGAAAATGCCAAAAATCAGCTATGGTTTTCATGCGGGGGGGCAGGGTTTTCTTGTTATAATGAGAAAAACAAGCAGTATAAAATTTATAACAAGCACACATTGCCTGGTTTGTCAGGAACCATGATTGTTAACGTTGTTGAAGATACTCATGGATTATTATGGGTCGGCACACTGGATGGAGGACTAAGCGTTTTCAGCGTTAAAAACGGAGTGATTTTAAAGAATTTAAATAACCAATTTCCGCTAGGCGTAATTCCCCCGGGTAGGATCAATGCTATTTATGAAGATCATAACCACGATATCTGGGTGGCCGCCAGTAAGGGATTGTTTCTTTACAGAAGAAGCGAAAATAAATTTCATGTTTTTTCAGGCTCAAAGTATAAGCTAAGAAGTAACTATTTTTCTTCTCTCCTTGAGGATGACAATAAAAACCTGCTTATCGGTTTGCAGGATGGCGGATTGTATAGTATTGACCTTGCCAAAGCAGAAAAATCAGATTATGAGGATGTGGTAATTAATCCGGTAAAGTCGGAGGATAACTATAGTGTAACAGTCAGGTCTGTCCAAACCTTATTTCAGGATAAAGACAAAAATATATGGGCCGGAACATACGGGGATGGCATTTACATGCTGAGCAGTATTCCTGAAAAATTCAACAAATTCCAAAATAAGCTGGTAGATAATTATGGATCGAGCTTTTTAAGATACTACGGTATGTGCATAGATGACGCAGGTTATTTATGGCTGGGTACAGATGGCGACGGCATATATAAAAAGAAACTGAATGGTGATGTGGTAAAATATTACAGGGCAGATGGGAGAAAGGGTTCATTAACAGACAATGCAATAATTTGTGCTTATAAGGACCATTCAAATACATTGTGGTTTGGCTCCTATTCACAAGGACTTTTCCGGTATAATAAAGAGGCGGACTCCTTTACTAATTTTACACATAAGACCGGTGACCCTGCAAGCATCAGCTTAAATGACATTCGTGTAATACTGCAGGATTCAAAAAGTAATTTGTGGGTTGGCACCAATGGCGGAGGCTTAAGTATGTTGCCTGCAGGAAAAGATAAATTTGTTAACTACAATCCGCAAAACAGCACAATTGGTGCCAATAACATCCGTGCCCTGGCAGAAGATAAAAACGGCAATTTGTTTATAGGAACATATGCCTCTGGTCTTAAGTATTATATAAAAGATCAAAACAGGTTTGTGGACTATTTTAATCAATCTCAAATTGAAAAATTCTTGCCAAGCCAGGTTATATACTCTTTGTATTTAGATAAGGAGGGAAACTTGTTGATAGGTACGGAAGGTAATGGCCTTGTCGTATATAATATCAGAGACAAAAAGCTTAAACCGTATACCGAAACGGATGGGTTAGCCGACAACACTATCAACTCAATAGAAAAGGATGATTCTGGAGATATTTGGATAAGCACCAATAAAGGGCTATCAAGAATCGGGGCAAACTCAAATAGTATCACCAATTATGACACTTCGGACGGATTGCAAGCAGGGCAGTTCAATCCACGGTCATCTATGTATTGCAGCAAAAGGAAGTTTATGGTTTTTGGCGGGACCGAGGGCTATAATATTTTCTACCCTTCAGAAGTAAAACAAAATACATTTAGACCAAAGGTGTTAATTACAGGTCTTCAGTTATTTGGAAAAGAGGTCGAGGTTGGCCAAAAAGATAACATACTGAGCAAGGTTATTAATGAATCAAGCCAAATAACTTTGCACCCCAATCAATCAGTTTTCTCCATACAATATGTTGCTTTGAACTACGCGTATGCACAAAAATGTGAATTCGCATATAAACTTGATGGGCTTGATAAAAATTGGAACTATGTAAAAAATCAAAAGTCTGTTACTTACCGCTACCTCCCGGCAGGCGATTACACATTCAGAGTAAAGGCCGCTAATCAGGATGGTTTATGGTTCGAGGACTACGCCGCTCTGAAAATAAGGATCCTTCCTCCGTGGTATAAAACGTGGTGGGCGTTCCTGAGCTATTTCCTTATAACCGTAACGCTTATCTATTATTACATGCTTTACCGGAGCAACCAGGCGAAACTGAAGTATGAGATAAAGATTGCGCAAATGTCGGCCGAAAAGGAAAAGGAACTTAACGAACGGAAGCTTTCTTTTTTTACCAATATCTCCCATGAGTTCAGAACGCCGCTTACGCTGATTATAAACCCGGTTAAAGAATTGTTATTTAGCCAGGGAGACAAGGCAAACGATACAAGTAACCTTAACATTGTTTACCGGAATGCCCGCCGGTTGTTGAGCCTTGTCGACCAATTATTGTTGTTTAGAAAAGCTGACAGTGAATCTGATAAACTGAAAATAGTAAAACTGGATATCGTAAACTTATCCAAAGAGGTCTTTTTATGCTTCAGCCACCAGGCAAAGAGCAAGAATATACAGTTTGAATTTGTTTGTGAAACGGATACCATAGCATTATTTGCGGACCGGGAGAAGATAGAGATTGCGTTGTTTAATTTAATCTCTAATGCCTTGAAATTTACCCCAAATTATGGTTCCATAATTTGCAGTATTTCTGAAACAGATGCTTTTGTGAATATTGAGGTAAAAGATAATGGGTGCGGAATAGATGAGCAGGTTGGAGATCAGTTATTTGACAAATTTTACCAGTTGCAAAATGCATTGCCGCTGGCAAGCGGATTTGGTATCGGACTTTATCTTGTAAAAAGATTCATTGAAGATCATAAGGGGAGTATCAGTTACCAAAGTACAAAAGATGCGGGAACTACCTTTAAAGTTTGCCTACTGAAAGGGAGGGAACATTTAAGCCCTAACCTGGTTTTTGAAGACGTTGCCGAAACTTCTGCTTTTCTGGACGAACTGATTGAACATTACGAAGAAGAAATACCTGAATCAAAAACAAGTATTAAGTTGTATTCTCCAAGCCAAAAAAAGTCAGATCCACTCAATTTTGAATCCAGATCTATGGTGATTGCTGATGATAATGAGCAGATCAGGCAATACCTTAAGCAAATTTTCAGTAATGACTTTGAGGTATTTGAAGCTGAAAATGGTGCAGATGCTTTAAGCCTGGTCTATCAAATATTACCCGATATTATTATCAGCGATGTAATGATGCAAGGTTTAAGCGGTATCGAGCTATGCAGCAGGGTGAAAGAAGAGCCTTCTTTAAGCCATATACCAGTTGTGTTACTAACCGCCAGCTCATCACCAGAAATTAAATTAAAAGGAATAGAAGGCGGCGCAGATGACTACATAAGCAAACCTTTTGAAAAGGAGCTGCTTGTTGCAAGGGTTACCGGCATATTAAAGAGTAAAAACAACCTTCAAAAATATTTCTATAATGAGATTACCTTAAAGTCAAATGATCTTAAAATATCCGCAGACTACAAAGAGTTCCTGACAGAATGTATGAAAGTTGTTGAAGAGCATTTAACAGACAATGATTTTTGTATTAAAATCCTGGCTGATGAGATTGGCATGAGCCAGTCTAACCTGTATAAAAAGATCAGATCTATTTCAGGTCAGTCAACGAATGGATTTATCCGGTTTATACGCCTCAGAAAAGCAGCAGAAATGTTTCTGAATACCGATTGTACAGTTGCCGAGGCAGCTTATAAAGTAGGGATAAATGATCTGAAATATTTTAGGGAGCAGTTCAGCAAGCTTTTCGGATTGAACCCTTCTGAATACATCAAAAAATTCAGAGTTCCTTTTCAGTCAAGTGTTACAAAAAATGCCGTGAAGTTAAAAATCATTAATAGTTAACATAAAGGTTAATTTTTAATAGCTGTTAATTAATAATTTACCAGTCTATTACCAATTACCCCCTTAAGTTTTAAGAATTTACCCCCCATGAATCAAATCAATTATGCTCACATTAGTGCAATCAATTATAACTGTAGTGATAACATTTAATTTCTTGGTTGCGACAAAACGCTTTTAAGTGGTAAAACGTATCGGCACAGGTAATCTGCTGTTGAAGCTGTTTTTAAAATTAAAAGAGTGTTTTTAAGGACGAGATTGAGGCAGTGAAGCTGCGGATTTGTTAGACTACTAAACTTTATAACCCTAACCAATTGTAATTAAAAATTAAACCTAAATGATGACTATGGATTAAACAAAAGCCAGACCGACCCTAATCAGGAGTTGCGATTATTGAATAATTAAACTCCGCTAAACCACTTTGAGAGTGTGCGTTTAAAATTTAAATCAACTTAACCAATTAAACATGGAATACAATTTACATAGAACTGTAAACTTGTCAAATGTCTCAAAAATAGCACTAAGCCAGGTATTGATTGCTTTGCTATTTGTCAGTACGTCTTCAGCAACTACTGCCGATGTTTCCAAAACAAAGTTTGCTACATCCCACGGAGCAGCCTTAAATAAGCTATTAGCTCAAATTAAAATCACAGGAAAAGTAACAGATCAGACAACCGGAGAATCGCTTATTGGCGTATCTGTAAAAGTAAAAGGTACAGCCTCCGGAACAGTAACTGATATAAACGGAAATTTTACACTCAATGCGCCAGAGGACGGCACATTGGTGATATCATTTATTGGCTATACTACAGTAGAAGTGCCAATTAATGGCAAAACAACTCTTGCCATTAAACTACAATCAGCGAACAAAGGCCTTAACGAAGTAGTGGTAGTTGGTTACGGTGTACAAAAGAAAGTAACCGTTACCGGATCAGTTACATCTGTTAAAGGCGAAGAGCTGGTAAAATCACCGGCAGTCAACCTTTCTAACTCCATTGCAGGCCGTATGCCGGGCGTTATCGCAACCAATGCAAGCGGCGAGCCTGGTTACGATGGTTCAACCATCAGTGTGCGCGGTATTAATACGCTGGGTAATAATTCTCCGCTGATCGTTATCGACGGTGTGCCAGCTCCCGCAGGACAGACCAACATCGACCGTATCAATCCGGCTGATATTGAAAGCATGACCGTATTGAAAGATGCATCGGCCGCTATCTACGGCGCCCGGGCTGCCAATGGCGTTATCCTGATTACTACTAAGCATGGTAAATTGGGCAAGCCCGACCTTTCTTACACCTATAATCATGGATGGGCTCAAGCTACGGTGATCCCTAAAATGGCCAATTCAACTGAATATGCCACCATGGTAGACGAAATAGATTTATATAACCTACCATCGCAATACTGGTCAGATGCCTGGAATGCGTTCAAAACTACAGGAAGTTTTACACGTCCGGATAACGGCGCTGTTACAACGGCAACATTCTCGCCAACTGACTTTCAAAAATTTGCTGACCATTCTGATCCATGGGGACACCCAAACACAGACTGGTTTAAAGCTACGCTAAAAGACTGGTCGCCGCAGACACGTCAGAATTTGCAATTGTCGGGTGGTTCAGAAAATATAAAGTATCTGACTTCCTTAGGTTACGAAAATCAGGACGCTTATTATAAGAATTCTGCGACCGGTTACAAACAGTACGATCTGCGCTTAAATGTAGATGCAAAAGTTAATAAGTATGTTAACACTAGTGTTGGCGTATCTGGCCGCCAGGAAAACCGCTTTTTCCCTGCTGGTGAAGGTGCCAGCGACATCTTCCGTATGTTAATGCGCGGCTATCCGTACAGACCGGCTTATTGGCCGAATGGATTACCTGGACCGGATATAGAAAATGGCCAGCAACCGGTGTTGATCACGACCAACGCAACCGGATATGACAGAGACACCAGGTATGTTGTTCAAACTAATGGTAAAATTGTAATCGATGTTCCATATGTACCTGGATTAAAGGTTACTGGAAACGTTGCTATTGATAAATACATAAAGGAAGAAAAAAGCTGGCAAACGCCATGGTATGTATATAGCTGGGATGGTCAATCAACCACAAACCCCGTACTTACCAAGGTAGCCCGTGGCCCGGCCCAGGCGCACCTTTTTCAAAGTGATGAGGATCAGTTAAGCACGATGCTCGAAGGTATTATAAGCTATGATCATAGCTTTGGAAGCCATAACGTTACTTTCCTTGCCGGTGTACAGAAGGAAAAATCAAATCAAAGCTACTTTGATGCGTCACGCAAGTATTTTGCTTCAACCGCAATAGACCAGCTTTCATGGGGTGGTAACACTGAGATAGGTAATAGCGGTTCAGCCTGGGAGAGGGCCCGTTTAAATTACTTTGGCCGCGTAGGGTATAACTACAAGGAAAAATACCTGGCTGAATTTTTATGGCGGGCAGACGGTTCTTATATGTTCCCTACAACTCACCGCTTCGGCTTCTTCCCCGGTATATCAGCAGGCTGGAGAATTTCAGAAGAAAATTTCTTTAAAGATAATATCAAGTTCTTTCAAAACTTAAAACTTCGCGGGTCATGGGGGCAAATGGGTAACGACCAGGTAAATAGACCTCACTCCAATGATTTAGCAGAATACGCGTATCTTCCACTATATAACACTAGTACCTATATTATCAACGGTGCTCCAACTCAAACATTAACGGAAGGTACGGCTCCAAACCCGAGCTTTACCTGGGAAACTGCCAACAACAGCGATGCAGCCCTGGAAGGAACGATCCTGAACGGCAAACTTGATTTCGTATTGGAAGCGTTTTATAACGTACGTACCAATATCTTATGGGCACCCACCGCTTCAGTACCTGCAACTGGTATTCCTGGACCACTATTACCACCGAAAAACTACGGAAAGGTAACCAATAAGGGGGTAGAGTTCCAATTTAACTGGCATGACAAAATTGGTGAAGTTAGATATAACGTGGGCATCAACGGTTCTTATATTAAAAACCGTATCAATGTATGGGATGAACCTCCGGGACTTCCATCATACCAAACGTCAATTGGTCATCCTATTGGTGCCCAGCTTTATTACGTTTATGATGGCATATTTTCTACACAAGCCGAAGTTGATGCGTTCAACCAGGCTCATCCGGGAGCTTATAGCGGCGTGGGCGCAAGCACCATCCGCGTGGGCGACATGAAATTTAAGGATATAGGCAGCGATGATGGTCAAAAGAAACCTGATGGTAAAATTGATGGTTATGATCAGGTGAGAATGGATGCCAGCCATACCCCAACTTTTCAGGGAGGTTTAAATTTCGGGGTGCAATATAAGGGCTTTGATTTAACCGTGTTATTGCAGGGTGCAACCGGCGCACAAATTACACTGCAAACAGAATCAGGAACGATTGGCAACTTCTTGCAATGGAGTTATGATCATCGCTGGACCGTGGACAATCATAGCACCAAAGACCCGCGTACAGTTGACAGAAATAATCAGTTTTTTTCTGGGGGATACTATGATAGTAACGGAGTACTTCACGGGGGAAACACTTATTGGCTGCTCAATATGAACTATGTACGCCTTAAAAACATTGAGTTGGGTTATACCCTGCCGGTTTCGCTCACCAGTAAAGTGGGTATAAACAATCTGCGGTTCTATGCAAACGGCCTGAACGTGTTCACACTTGCTAAGCAAAAAATTTATGACCCGGAATCCACCAGTTCAGACGGGCATTATTATCCGCAGGCAAGAGTTATCAATTTGGGAGCAAGTGTAAAATTCTAATTTGAACGATATGAAAACATATTTAAGAAATATTTCAGCAATAGTAATCGTCTCAGGCGTGCTGCTTGCCTCGTGTAAGAAAGACTTCCTGAGTACGAAGCCGTTAAACCAGGCTTCGGCTGACGCCACCTGGGCGGATCCTAACCTTTCTACGGCCTTTGTGACGGAATTATATAACGGATTGAGTACCGGGTTATTGGACCAGATGAATAACGATTGCCTTACCGATAATGCCCTTTTCAATTTCGGAAAACAGGACATTATGGAAGGCAACGTAAGTCCTGACCATCTGAGTGGGCTACAAGACAGGTACGAATGGAATGCAATGTATGCCCGGATAAGGTCTGCTAATATCTCACTGGAGCAACTTGGGAAGTCGTCGCTGGATTCAGCATTGGTAAACAGGTTAAAAGGCGAAGCCTATTTTATGCGCGCCTATTTCTACAATCAGTTGCTGCGTTTTTATGGCGGTGTTCCCCTTGTCAAATCCTCCTACAGTGCAACTGCGACTGACTTTACCATTGCAAGGAGCAGCTATGAAGACTGCGTGAACTTTATATTAAGTGACCTGGATCAGGCTGCAGGTTTGTTAAGCAATAAAACTATGGATAAAGGCCGTGCAACAACTGACGCTGCGAAGGCGCTTAAGATAAGGGTTTTAACCTATGCTGCAAGTGCCCTGCATGATCCTGCTAACCTGAAAACAATCAGTACGGTGGGCAGTTATGCACACCCTGAATTACTGGGTTACACCACCAGTGACCACGACGCACGTTGGCTACAGGTGCAAACTGCCGCAAAAGCCTTTTTGGACATGGGCAAATATGGGTATATGCTTAATTTATCTGCTCCGGCAAGTGCAGCTGATGGGTTTACGAACTATCAGAATTCTTATCTGTCAAGAAATGGCGGTGAGGCAGAACTTATTTTTGCAAGATATTTCAGCAACGCCAAGGACGAGTGGGGAGCATGGTATGGCCGTAACAACTGTACCAATGGGTACCACGGCTGGACATCAAGCGAGCCCACTCAGAACCTGGTAGATGATTATGAAGCATTGGACGGAACAACCGGAACTGCACACGACTTCAGCTGGAGCAACCCAGCTGATGCAGCGGCACCTTATGCAAACAGGGATCCAAGGTTCTATGCATCTATCTTATATGACGGCGCACCTTGGAAACCACGTACAGCGGATGGTGCAGGCATCGACCCTTATAATGAAATCCAAATGGGTACCTATCAAACTGGTAGCGCTGCGAGCCCTCAACCTTACTTTGGCTTGGATACAAGGAATGGACCTATTGAAAACTGGAACGGAACCCGCACCGGTTATGCCATCAGGAAATTTATGGATCCTAATCCTGCTATCCAGGACCAGAATACCCGTTCGGAGGTACCTTCACCGCAGATCAGATATACCGAAGTGGTGTTTAATTACATTGAGGCTTGTCTCGAGTTAGGGGATAACGCAGATGCTATCACCTGGTTGAATAAAATACGTTTCCGTTGTGGCTTGCCGGCGGTTACCGAAACTGGTGGCGCTGCGCTGGTAAACAGATACAGACGTGAGCGTAACAAGGAAATGCTGTTTGAAGAGCAACGCTTCTTCGACGCCCGCCGCTGGATGATAGCACCAACAACATTGGGTAATAAAGTTAAAATTATAAAGATCACCGGCACACTTAAACCAGGTGCAACGGTGCCTATTTACAGGTATAATACTACTAATTACAACTATACTTATACAGTGCAGGAAATCGATCCGGGCGTAGAAAACCGTGCCTGGGCCGATAAGGCTTACTTCCCGCCAATTAGCAGGGACGAGATGAATAAGAATAATAAATTGATTCAAAACCCTGGTTATTAATTAATGGATTATAAAAATCTATATATTTAAAGTGAAGAATGCCGGGGTTAAATACCCGGCATTCTTTTATATTTAGTCCATTAATTTAAGTTTAAACTTTTGTGAATACGTACATCAAATTATCTTGCCGCTTACTTTTTATCGGGGGGTTAGCATTAGCAGGCTGTGGCCGCAAGTCTGGAGACAAAGAGGCCGGTGGTACAGGTGGCAATCCTTTATTTACGTTATTATCACCCGAACAAACCCATGTAGATTTTAGCAATACATTAACTGAAGGGTTAAATACCAACGTTTTGATGTATGAGTATTTTTACAACGGCGGGGGGGTAGCTACTGGCGATTTAAATGGTGACGGCTTACCTGATCTGTATTTCACAGGAAACATGACCGACAACAAATTATACCTTAATAAAGGGCATATGCAGTTTGAAGAGGTTACAGCAATTGCGGGCGTTGCAGGCAGACCGGGCCCCTGGAAAACGGGCGTAACCATGGCAGACGTGAATGGTGATGGTAAACTGGATATTTATCTATGCTATTCGGGAAATGTAAAGGCCGAAAAACGTCAAAACCAGCTATTTATAAACCAGGGAAATGATAAGGATGGTGTTCCGCATTTTATTGATCAGGCACAACAATATGGTTTAGCTGATGAAGGATACAGTACCCAGGCCGTTTTCTTTGATTACGACAGAGATGGCGATTTGGACATGTTTCTATTGAATCACAGCCCTATTCAATTACCTGTTTTAGATGAGGTAAACACAGCGGAAGCGTTGAAAAGGCAAAATTCCCCCAACGGCGTACGGTTATACAGAAACGATAACGGCGTATTTAAAAATGTAACAGCTGAGGCCGGTATAAGCAGCTCGGATCTTACCTATGGTTTAGGAGCTGCAATTGATGACGTTAATGGTGATGGCTGGCCTGATATCTATATATCCAATGACTATACTATACCTGACTTCTTATATATCAATAACGGAGACGGTACGTTCACTAATAAACTGCAATCTTCCCTTGGTCATACCTCACAATTTTCGATGGGGAACAACATATCAGATATAAATAACGATGGCTTACCTGATATTTTCACACTGGATATGCTTCCGGAAGATAATCACCGGCAAAAGCTATTGTTTGCACCCGATAACTATGAAAAATTTAATCTGACACTCAACACAGGTTTCTATTACCAGTATATGCGCAATATGCTGCAAATAAATAATGGTAATGGCACCTACAGCGAAATTGGCCAATTATCCGGTCTCTCAAATACCGACTGGAGCTGGGCACCTCTGTTTGCTGATTATGATAATGATGGCTGGAAGGATCTGTTTGTGACCAATGGTTATACCCGCGATTTTACCAACATGGACTTTGTAAAATACATGGGCGACTATATGAAGGACCGTCGGTTAATGCGTAAGGATATCTATGATCTGGTGCAAAAGATGCCATCATCGCAGGTGAAAAGTTATTTGTTCAAAAATAATGGCAACCTGACATTTACAAATACCAGCACAGCCTGGGGAATCACCCAATCATCAAACAGTAATGGTGCAGCCTATGTCGATCTGGATAATGATGGCGATTTAGACCTGGTGGTCAACAATATCAATCAGCCGGCATTTATCTATCAAAACGAGGCTAGCAAACAATTAGATAACCACTATTTGCAAGTTAAGCTGAATGGTGCGGCAAAAAATACTCAAGGCGTTGGTGCAAAAGTTATCATCTATGTAAAAGATAAAAAGCAATATCTGGAGCAAATGCCAAGCCGCGGTTTCCAATCAAGCGTATCACCGGTATTGCATTTCGGGCTCGGGAAGGATAGTAAGATAGATTCCCTGCGTGTAATATGGCAGCAAGGTAAGGAGCAGGTTCTGAAAAATGTTAAAGGGGATCAGCAGCTCACATTGAATGAGAAAGATGCCAAAGGCAATTTTCAAATCGCCAAAATACCCCAGTCTTTATTTACTGAAGTTAAATCATCTGTAGTAAATACCCAGGAGAAGAATAACCTTAATGATTTTAAACGGCAGCCATTGCTGGTAAATCCGTTATCTTTTTCAGGCCCTTGCATGATAAAAGGAGATATAAACGGTGATGGTCTTGAGGATGTATATGTGGGCGGTGGTAGTGGTAAACCGGGGACACTATATATTCAGCAATCAGGTGGCGGTTTTGTAGCAAAATCAGAGCCTTCATTTGAAGCTGACAAAAAGAGCAGCGATGCCGATGCAGTATTTTTCGATGCCAACGGTGACGGTAAACCAGATCTGTATGTATGTTCTGGCGGCTATGATAATTTTGCACCGGATGACCCTTTGCTGCAAGATCGCCTTTATTTGAATGATGGCAAAGGCAATTTTACCAAGTCAAGAGATGCATTACCCAAAATGCACAGCAGTAAAAGCTGTGTAAGAGTGGCTGATATTAATGGTGACGGCCATCCTGACCTGTTTGTTGGCGGAAGAGTAATACCAGGAAGATACCCTGAGATGCCAACCAGCTACGTGCTTATAAATGACGGAAAGGGCCATTTTGCCGATCAGACTAAACAAATATCATCTTCGCTACAGCATATTGGTATGGTTACAGATGCTGCCTGGGTAGATATGAATGGCGATAAGAAGCCTGACCTGGTATTGGTAGGAGAATGGATGCCAGTTACTGTAATGATCAACAACAATGGCAAACTGGTAGATAACACCACTACATATTTTGACGGGCCAACAAATGGCTGGTGGAACAAAATACTGGTTGAGGATTTTAATCATGACGGACACCCTGACCTGATTATAGGAAATGAAGGACTAAACACACAGTGCAAAGTTAGCGCTGCCGAACCAGCGGAGATGTATTACAAGGATTTTGACGACAACGGAGCAGTTGACCCTATTTTTTGTTTTTATATCCAGGGCAAAAGCTATCCATATATTTCCCGCGATGAGCTATTGGAACAGATCAGCATAATGCGCTCCCGTTTCCCAGATTATAAGAGCTATGCTGATGCTTCGCTTGGCGATATTTTTACTACTCAGGAGTTCCAGGGAGCAGGTCACTTAAAAGCCACTAATCTATCTACAAGCTACTATTTAAGTGATAGTAAAGGCAAATTACATATTTCGGAACTGCCGTTAGAAGTTCAATCTTCTCCTGTGTTTACAATTACAACACTCGACTATGATCACGATGGCAATAAGGATATACTATTATGCGGCAATATTAACAAGGCAAGGTTGCGGTTAGGAAAATCAGATGCGAATTATGGCATCCTTTTAAAAGGAGACGCTAAAGGACACTTTGCTTATGTCCCCCAACTAAAGTCTGGTTTCCATTTGTGGGGAGATGTAAGGAGCGTTTTAGAAATTAATAAAACATTGCTATTCGGAATTAACCAACAGGGAGTAAAAGCCTACAAGGAGAATTAAGATATGAGAAAGAAGGCTTTATTATTAATTGCTCTGTTTATTGTGGCTATCTTAAATAATAGCTGCAAAAAAAATCAGGCTCAGCCGGTACTAACCAGCAGTGACATCACAAAAGTGATAGATCAAATGTCGGTGATTATGATTCACGACATAACTAATCCTCCACTTGCTGCCCGCTTCTTTTCTTACTCCTGTCTCGCAGGTTACGAAGTTGTGTCTCAGAACGACAAGACGGAAAAGAGTATGCATGGGGTGTTAAATGAATATCCTGATATCAAAAAACCATCATTTGCCAACGGATACAACTATCAGCTGAGTGCATTGATCGCTATGATGGAAACTGCCGGAAAGCTGCAGCCATCAGGCAGCACACTAATGGTTAAATATGAGCAGACATTCCTGGACTCATGCCGGAAAATTGGCTTTACCGACGAGGTTATTGATAGCTCAAAACATTATGGACAAGCTATCAGTAAAAAAATAATGGCTTATGCTAAAAAGGATAAGTACAATCGTATCAGTAACTATACCAGGTATACCCCGCTTGGAAAAGATAGTACCTGGTACCCAACTCCTCCAGCCTATATGGCCCCGGTTGAACCGTACTTTAATACCATTCGCCCGTTTACACTGGATTCCAGTTCGCAATTTAAAGTATCACGACCAATAAAATTCTCAACCGATAAGCAGTCTGAGTTTTATAAATATATGCAGAGGTGCTACAAGTTAGCTGGAAGTGATTTAACACCAGAACACAGAACTATTGCAGCTTTTTGGGATTGCAATCCTTTTGCCGTACAAGACAATGGTCACATGATGATCGGGTTGAAGAAAATATCGCCGGGGGCACACTGGCTTGGTATTACTGGTATAGTTTGCAAGCAGACAAAAACAAGTTTTTCGAAAGCCATGGAGATTCATACGGTGGTATCAATCGGATTAATGGATAGCTTCATGTGTTGCTGGGATGAAAAATACAGAAGCAATCGCATCAGGCCCGAAACAGCCATCCGTAAATATATTGATCCAAACTGGAGGCCTTTATTACAAACGCCACCGTTCCCGGAATACTTGAGCGGGCACTCCTGTATCTCTTCTACATCCGCAGTAATCCTGACCAGTTATTTTGGTGACAGTGTGCATTACACCGATAATGTAGAACAAAAATATGGCCTTGTCCCCAGAAGTTTTACGTCATTTAAGCAGGCTGCGGCTGAAGCCGGGATGTCGCGTTTTTGGGGAGGTATCCATTTTGAAGACGCTATTAATAGCGGTATGATACAGGGCACCAAAGTAGGCGAGTGGGTAGTAAATAAAGTTAAAGGCAATAAATAGACACTTATAATACTTAAGCAAATTGTTCAAAAAGATAATAATAGAAAAATTGTTGCCGGCGTTATTGCTGATGACTGCTCTATTATCAATTGTCTGTAATGCCGGTGGGCAAACACCGGGTACAACAGATGCAAATTTTTACCCCGGTGCTATCTGGCCCGACAATAATGGTGTTCATATCAATGCACATGGCGGTGGCATATTATTCCGGAACGGCACTTATTATTGGTTTGGCGAACATAAAATTGAAGGAAAAAAAGGTAATTCGGCCCAGGTAGGTATACATTGCTATTCATCAAAAGATCTATATCACTGGAAGGATGAAGGAATTGCATTAAGGGTGAGCGACGACGCTAAAAGTGATATTGCCCGCGGGAGCATTATTGAAAGACCAAAAGTTGTTTATAATAGCCGGACTAAACAATATGTTATGTGGTTCCACCTGGAGCTTTTGGGGAAGGGATATGCTTCTGCCCTGGCTGGTATAGCAACAAGCAGCAACGTAACCGGGCCATATCTATATTCGAAAAGCTTTAGGGCGAATCAGGGTAAAATGCCATTCTATCCTGTTGGTACCACCGAAAACGAAAAGGCTAATTGCAGTGATACTGCCTCCAACTCTAACAAGTTTTTTTGTCGGGATATTGCTTCCGGACAAATGGTACGAGATATGACCGTTTTTGTGGATGATGACGGGAAAGCTTATCATGTGTTTTCATCCGAAGAGAACTACACCTTACAAATCGCTGAACTTAACGACGATTATACCGGCTATACCGGAAAATTTGTACGCGTTTATATCGGTCATCAAACAGAAGCACCTGCTTTATTTAAAAGAAATGGCAAATACTATATGTTGGGCTCCGGTTGCACCGGATGGGCACCTAACGCAGCACGGTGGTTTATCGCGAATAGCATATGGGGACCATGGACATATCATGGAAACCCATGCCAGGGGGCTGAGGCAGAATTAACCTTCAAAGGACAAAGTACCTATTTGTTACCTGTTGAAGGGAAAAAAGACGCATTTATCTTTATGGCTGACCTGTGGAAGCCTGAAAATGCAATTGACGGAAGATATTTATGGTTGCCGGTCACTTTTAAAGGAGATGATATCCAGATCAACTGGCTCGATAAATGGGACCTGCATCTGTTTGATCAACAATCTCATAATTCGCCTTAAACAATAGTCAATACCCCAACTTACATTATAACAACGCTCTAAAATGCTGAACATGAAACTAAAAAACCTATTCTTTTTTGTACTTATTTTTTTAAGTGTCAATTATACAATTGCTCAATCACATACATTTAAATTAGGTGACGACGCTTTTTTGCTGGATGGCAAACCCTTTCAAATGATCTCAGGAGAAATACATTATCCGCGAATACCACGTGAGGCATGGCGGCAGCGAATGAAGATGGCGAAAGCTATGGGTTTGAATACAATAGGTACCTATGTTTTCTGGAATTTACACGAACCACAGAAGGGGAAATTCGATTTTTCTGGTAATAATGATGTTGCAGAATTTGTGAAAATTGCAAAGGAAGAAGGTTTATGGGTGATTCTTCGTCCAAGCCCATATGTATGTGCCGAATGGGAGTTTGGGGGATATCCGTATTGGTTAGAAAAGGAGGAAGGCCTTGTGGTAAGAAGTAAAGACCCTAAATACCTGGATGAATACAAAAAATATATTAATGCAGTAGGTAAACAACTGGCACCGCTGCAAATAAATCATGGCGGTAATATTTTAATGGTGCAGATAGAGAACGAATATGGTTCTTACTCAAATGACAAAGAATACCTGGCTATAAATAAGCAAATGTTTATCGATGCCGGTTTTGATGGCCTTTTGTATACTTGTGATCCTAAGCCCGCTATAAAAGACGGTCACTTGCCTGGTTTATTGCCTGCGATAAACGGCATTGATAATCCGGGAGAAGTCAAAGCACTGATAAAGGAAAACCACAACGGTACCGGGCCGTTTTATATTGCCGAGTGGTATCCTGCTTGGTTCGACTGGTGGGGAACAAAACATCATACAGTACCTGCAGAGCAGTATGTCAACAGACTGGACTCTGTGTTGGCGGCTGGCATTTCAATTAATATGTATATGTTCCACGGGGGCACTACGCGTGGTTTTATGAACGGTGCAAACTATAATGACCGGGACCCATATGAGCCACAGATCAGCAGTTATGATTACGACGCGCCACTTGATGAAGCAGGCAATGCAACCGAAAAATTCATGAAATTCCGTTCGGTTATAGAAAAACATTTACCGGTGGGGCAGAAACTCCCATCTGTACCTAAATCAAAACCGGTTATTGTTATTCCGGATGTGCATTTAAAACAGGCTACCAGTCTATTTGATATTTTACCTGCACCTAAATTGAATCCGGAGCCACTCACCTTTGAAGATTTAAATCAAGCTTACGGCTTTATGTTATACCGTACTACCGTTGAAGGTGGACTGTCAGGCATATTGAAAATTAAGGACCTGCGAGATTATGGTATCGTCTTTATAAATGGAAAGCGAGTTGGTGTACTCGACAGACGCCACAAACAAGATAGCTTACAGGTGGATTTACCAAAAGGTAAGGTGCAGCTGGATATTTTGGTAGAGAACCTGGGCAGGATAAACTTTGGCCCTTATCTGTTAAAGAATAAAAAAGGCATTACTGAGAAAGTACTGCTTGCCGGGAAAGAACTAAAAAACTGGAAAATGTATAGTCTGCCATTTAGTTCAGTGAAAGGGCTCGCTTTCAAAGCTGGTAAAATGAATGCAGGCGCACCTGTAATCAAAAAAGGAATATTTGATCTTAAAAAGGTTGCAGACACTTATCTGGATATGCGCCGTTGGGGTAAGGGAGTAGTTTGGGTTAATGGGCATAATTTAGGTAGATATTGGTCTGTTGGCCCGCAGCAAACTATTTACTTACCGGCAGAGTGGTTAAAGAAAACGAATAATGAAGTAGTGATATTGGAGCTTCTGAAATCAGAACAAACAACATTGAAAACGCTCAGCAAGCCGATACTGAATGAGTTAAATTAAATAGCCCCCTCTAATAATTGGTTTATAAAATGGCTGTCTGGACGCCCGTTCAGCGGCCATTGTTTTTTTAATGAGCTGTTATATGTAATTCTCTTGACTTACTATCAAATAATAAATAATAATTGATGTCTCCGGTTCGGATACCCGTTTATAATAAACTTATTTTCTATAAAGGAAATATTATTTGTAACTATTGGTAAAACACGGAAAGAGTGTTTTACGTAAAAAGATTATTTGCTTTTTATATATGCGTTACTTATTAATACTTTTCGCACTAATCCCGCGCCTGCTGTTTGCACAGCAACCTGCTAATTTACTTGTACACCTGAAAAATGCGCCTGAAAGTGAAAAAGTCAAGATATACTTAGAGTTAAGCCGATTTTATGCCGGGACGCAGGCTGATTCGGCAGTTAGTTATGCAAGCTTGGGGGTACATCTGGCTGAAAAGCACAGGAATCAGCACGAACTGGCGCTGGCATTGCTGGAACTCGGCCATATTAATTCAATACATCATCATACCGATCTCGCACGGAAATTTAATAATGAAGCCCTGGGCATATTCCGTAGTTTACATGATGCAGAAGGTGTAGCACAGGTATACGATGAATTAGGCTTACTGGATGGGACAGAAGGGAACATATCATCGGCCAAAACTGATCTTAATCAGGCTATGAAGTATTACAGGGACAGCCGGGACAGTAGCGGAGTGATGGAAACATATACCGGCATGGGGCACGTCTATGAGGAAAAAGGGAATGTGGAAAAAGCGTTGAGCTATTATTTGCGAGCGCTCGCTTTGTATGAGCAGCATAAACAAAAACCTGAGGCCTATTTCATTCTGCTGGAAAACATAGGTAACATCTATGTTAAAAAGGGAGATGAAAAAACGGCCCTCCGTTATTTACAGGAGGGGGTTAAGAATAGTACGATCGAGAACAGACGTGATACTGAGGTTTACTTGCTCGATGAAGAAGGTAAGATATATCAGCAGGAAGGACAGCAATCACTGGCCTTGCAAACTTTTAAACAAGCTCTTACCGAAGCTAAAAAATATCAACAGCCACAGGAACAGGCCCAGGCATTAATTAACATTGCAGATGTATTAAAGAAACAAGATGCCGGTGCAAGCGTCAGAGACCTGGAAACAGCATTGAGTATTGCCAGGAAACTAAACGAACCAAAACTGAAAGCCCGTATTTACGGAGCATTAGCAGGAGTTTATCAGCAAGAAAAAAATTACAAAGAGGCAATGGCAGCATTGCAAGAGCAACATCATTTGCTGGATAGTCTGCTTCAGGCAGATACAGCCAAAGATATTGCAGCGCTTGACACCAGTTATGCATTGGAGCGGTCACAGGAGCAGGTAGGGAGTCTCCAAAAAGTAAACCGGCAGAAAGACGGGACAATAGAGGTCGGGCTGGTTGTTTTAATCGCCGTAATACTGATCCTTGCTTTACTATGGTTCTATTTGCGGAAAACAAAACGGTTAAATAGAGCATTGGAAACGTCTAATAGGGTAAAGGATACGCTGTTTTCAATCATTGGTCATGATTTGAAGGGGCCTGCAGGCAGTGCTATTCAATTGTTTGAACTGATGGAGACCGAGCGGTTTACAGAAAAAGAGATGCGGGAGATGATAGCAGATCTGAAAAAACAAATGACAGCATCTCTGGAGTTGTTGCATGCACTTTTTGAATGGGGTAAGGCACAATTGCAAGGCGTGAAGGTAAATGCTGCGGAATTTGATCCCAACCCGGTGGTTAATCGCAGTATTAGCTTGTTAACGCAACAGGCCGCGCAGAAAAATATTCGTATCGTTGGCCAGATACAGGATCATCTGCTGATCTATGCAGACCCAGATCATATAGAGCTGGTTATACGCAACCTGGTATCTAATGCAATTAAGTTTAGCCATGAGGATAGCATGATCGGTGTAAACGCTGAACAAGCTTCTGGTAAGGCTGAAGTGGTTTTTGCCATCCGCGATAGCGGCGTAGGTATCAGCAAATCGCAACAACAGATTTTTCTGACTGGAAATTTAAAAGTAAACTTCGGCACCCGCAAGGAAAAGGGAAGTGGTTTAGGACTAATGCTGGTAAAGGACTTTGTAAAAGCAAACCAGGGCCGCATTTGGCTGGAAAGCGAAGAAGGGGAAGGGACGACCTTTTATGTAGCATTACCTGCAGCATAAAACCGAAACTGGTAATCTCCCGCTTTAATAGTAAACCTTGCTCAAATATGCATTAAAGCGATAACCAGCATGCACCATGCAAAAAATTCAGGAAGCAAACGCAGCGGACTTAAGCCAGTCCATTGATTTACGATGACTTGCAGCTTGCCTGTTTCAACTTGCTCCGGCTTCATGATCTTGCGGATCATGACAGGGATAAAGTAACTAAAGGTGATAACTCGGGTGATGAAAATTGCAAGGGCAGCAGCTAGCCAGTAAGTGTGTACATCGCCGCTATATTTCCACGCAAGTATGATATTTATGATGGATAATAAACCTTGTGCCGGCGACACCAGTGGCCAAAAGCGTTTGGCCGCAAGCATTTGTCCGGATGATTCGAGTTTGGAGCGCAAAGTATGCGGATCCACATCATGTTTCCAGTTGGGGTATATTACCAGTATCTCATAAAGGCCGCCACCCGAACTTAGCGTTACTGTTAAAAAGAACAGCACTAATGCAATTGTATCGATCATGCCGCCAAAGTAGGGACGGTTGGTTTGCTGTCCAATTACTTTTCGGTCAAGGAGAGAGTTTTATCGGTTAAAGTCCGTTCAGGTTGGTTAAATAAATTCGTAAACCATTGTCTCAGTTTTCTTGTTTCTGATAATAAAAGGTTTATGAGAAAGTACACCCCGGTAATTAGCCTTCTTGTCTTATTATTTTCACTCTCAAGCTGCGGTTTAATGGAAAATGCTTTTAAAGCAGGTATCATCTTTGCCTTAATCATTGTAGCTATAATAGCTCTTATCATCTGGCTTGCGCGTATTGTCGCCAAAGCCATCATAAGAAAATATGATAGTTCACTTGGGAATGATGAAGAAGTAATCAAAAAAGCACTGTCTTAATACCTCAACGTATCCGGATTGGGAATAAAATTCAAAAACGCCTGGAATTTGGCATAATAGTTTTGTGTGTTCAGCCGGTAAAAGAAAGCGCCGCGTTTTGAACCTGTTTTGTCTTTTTCGGTGAGTTTAATTAATAAACCTGTTGCCAGTACACGCTTGCTGAAATTCCTTTTATCAATAGTAGTATTATATACGCTTTCGTAAAGATTTTGCAGCTGAGGCAACGTAAATTTATCCGGCAATAACTCAAACAAAATAGGGTGGAAGGCAGCTTTGTAACGTATCCGTTTCCTGGCCATTTCAACCATTTCGTAATGGTCAAATATCAGTTTTGGGAAACGCTTTAGTGGGAACCACTCTGCCCGGTAATCATTACTTAGCTGTGTCTCATATTTGTGAATATCAACCAGCGCAAAGTGACATACTGATGCGGTTCTCTCTGTCGGATCACGGTTTGGGTCGGCAAAAGTGTACAGTTGTTCAAGGTAAACTCCTTCAATACCGGTTAACTCCTTCAAGATCCGGTTTGCAGCCTGATCTATGCTTTCGGTAGATTGAACAAATCCGCCCATCAGGCTCCAATTCCCTTTCTCAGGGTTGAACCCGCGTTTTATTAAAAGAATTTTCAGATCATCACCATCAAAACCAAAGATGATGCAGTCAACTGCTAAAAGTAAGCGTGTTTGTTTAGAATATTTTTGCATATTAAGGTTCAGTCAACTGCTATCAAAGAGTTTACTGGTGGTTAAATTAATACAAGTTTAAGCATATTTAGTGTTTATTTAACATTTATTTTTTGTATTATTTTTAATACCAATTAAGATTGTGTTGATTCTCTTTTGATAATATTCGACTTAAGGCTAATCGTAATATTAGGATCATACCAGCGTTTGCTAAACATTTTGAACAGGATAGTTGCGGCTTCGTCGCCTATTTCAAAAGCAGGCTGATTGATGGTAGAAAGTGGCGGGTTAAGGAGCTCGGCATGAGAAAGATTGGAGAAAGTGATCAGCTTCAAATCTTTCGGTATGTTTAATTGCAATTCCTTGCATGCGTAATAACATGGCAGGGCCAGCTCTTCAATTGACGACAATATACCATCTGGCCTTTGTTCACTAATAAAATCTTTGATCTTGGAACGGCATGGCTCATTATTTTCACAATTACTTACAATCAGACCGGCCCGGCACATAAGATTGTTATTTTTCAATGCGTCCTGATACCCTTGCAACCTTTTTTTTCCGGTGGTAAGTGTTTCCAGCGCTGCAAGGTATCCAATAGTTTTACAACCGGCGTCTACCAGGTGCTGAGTCGCATTATAAGCACTGTCATAATCATCTGTGGTTATTTTTACGCCTTCAATATCAGCATGATCACGGTCAAAAAAAACCATAGGTATTTTTTCTCTTACTTTTTGAAAGTATTCTTTACCCGCGACATGGCTTGCCGGAGAAATGAGTACCCCATCAACCCGGCCGCTTAAAAGGCTGGTCATAAAAGATGCTTCAATTTCACCACTCTCATGCGTTTGATAGATCAATACATGATAGTCTTTTGCACGTGCTACTTCTTCAATTGCTTTTATTGCAAGCGAGAAAAAATTATTGGCAACTTCCGGCACTATTACAGCAATAGTTTTGCTTTGTTGTCTTCTTAAACTGCTGGCAAAAGGGTTGGGTTCATAGTTTAGTTTCTTGGCCATTTCCATTACCCTGGCCTTAGTTTCTGCACTAATTTCATGGCTATCCCTTAGTGCCCTGGAAACTGTTGCTGCCGATAAATTCAACTCACTGGCAAGCCTTTTTATGTTAATTTCTCCCATAATTCTAACCTCGGGCAATTGGCTAATAAGTGTTCAATAAACGTTTATTCGTAAACGTTTGCGTAAATAAATACTTGTAAATCAGAAAAAGCAATTGAAAAAAGAATCAATTTAGGTCTACAATATAACATTAGTGGGCGGTAATATACGCTCCTTATAAACCAGATAAAATTATAAAGCTTATTGAAGCAATATTTTTGAGCATATAATTGTTCAAAAAACAATTATATGCCGCTATATAAATTTAATGAATTTTTATAATTAATAGAAAGTTTACAAACCAAAATCAGCAACCAATTAAAGAAAACTATGATGACAATTAGACCCAAACTTTTGAAAGCAAGATACTTGTGTAGCGTCTTGCTTGCGCTGTCCGTTTTTATCTTTAGCAGTTCATGGGCGCAAACCATAGCTGTTAAAGGTATTGTTAAGGATGCCTCGGGTGCACCGCTGCCAGGCGTTACTGTGCAGGTTAAAGGAACAAGCACTTCAACAGCTACTGCGGCCAACGGTGCCTTCTCTATTAATGCCGCCAAAGGCACTGTTTTAAGATTCACCTTTATAGGTTACCAGGCTATTGAGAAAACAGTAGGTGATGAAACCTCATTAACAATTACGCTTAACGAAACAGCAAAGGCTATGAACGAGGTGGTGGTAATAGGTTATGGTACCAGCACCAAGGGGCAATTGACCAGCGCGATCTCGACAGTGAAAGCCGAAAATTTTAACCAGGGCGTTGTAACCTCTCCTTCCGATTTGTTGGAAGGTAAGGTAGCGGGCTTAAATATTACTAATGATGGTAATCCAAATGGTACAGCAACAGTTACGCTCAGAGGTCCCTCAACAGCACGAGCCGAGGGAGCATCTCCTTTTTACGTTATTGATGGTGTGCCTGATGCCGATATCAAATTGATTGCACCGGCGGATATTGCTTCGATCGATGTTTTAAAAGATGCATCGGCAGCGGCCATTTATGGTAGCAGAGCCACTAATGGGGTTATTATTGTTACCACCAAAAAAGCAAAAGCAGGCCAGTTAAGAATGACCTATGATGCCTATGCGGGCGCCGAAAAAATTGCCAATCAGTTCCAGGTAGCAACCGCCTCTCAATTAAAAACATTTTTGGCAGCAACTGGTCAAAGTTTAAAGCCTGAAAATAACAATGGTACTACTAATTGGGAGCAACAAATTGAACGCAGCAGCGGATTTTCTCAAAATCACAATTTATCATTTGGCGGCGGCACAGACAAAACCGTATTCGGTGCAAGCATTAACTACCTCGAGGATCAGGGTATTGTTAAAACAAGCGCAATGAACAGGTTTAACGGCCGGCTTAACCTATCGCAAAAAGCATTAAATGATAAATTGAAATTGGATTTTTCTTTGAGCAATTCTATTACCAATCAGGATCGTATTGTAAATGATATCCCTTTGTCTAGCGCAAACGGCGCTAACCCCAATGTATTCAAAGCTGCGGTTCAGTACCTGCCAACCCGTGCCGTTTATAATGCCGATGGTACATTTTATGACGACCCTACATTACTATTAGGTTATAATCCGTTAGGTCTGCTCGAAACGAACACTTATAAGCAAAAAATTAATCTCTTGTTAGCTAATGCCAAAGCGGAATTGCAATTACCTTTTGGATTGGTTTATAACTTAAACATGGCTTATGAGGACGCGAATACAATAAATAGTATCTACCTTAATTCAGCATCGGAGTTGGCGATAGGTCAAAATGGGATAGCTACGCGATCACAAGTTGAAGACACCAAAAAACTGTTTGAGAACTACCTCAGCTATGAGCACACCTGGAACAAACATAATTTGAAAGCCCTTATTGGTTACTCATTTGATCAAAGTGAAACAGGTAATGGTTTTGGAGTGAGCAACGAAGGTTTTGTTTCTGATGCTACAAGCTATTATAATCTTGGTTTAGGTCAAACAAATCTACCTTACTATCAAACTTATTACGATCAAACTCAGCGCATTATATCTTTTTATTCTCGTCTTAATTACAGTTATGCTGGTAAATACATTTTGCAAGGCTCAATACGCCGAGATGGTTCCAATGCATTCGGCAAAAACCATCAATGGGGCTATTTCCCTGCAGTATCGGGCGCATGGCGGGTGAGTGAAGAGCCGTTTATGAAATCTCAAAACCTGTTCGATGATCTTAAACTTCGTGTTGGGTATGGCCAAACAGGTAATGCAATTGGTTTTAGCCCTTATACACCTTTAGTTCTATATGGTACCGCAGGAACATTTTATTATAATACTACCGGAACCAGTAGTAATCCGTGGATAAGTGCTATTGGTCCGACTCAGAACCCTAATCCTGATCTGCAATGGGAGACTACAGCAACCCTTAACGCGGGTGTCGATTTTTCGTTGCTGAAAGGCAGGTTAAGCGGTTCGATAGACGTTTATGATAAAAAAACATCTAAGATGATTTTTGATATCAACGTTTCCCCTGTTACAAACTTCATAAATCATCAATTTGCTAACGTTGGCAGCATGGATAACAAGGGTATTGAAATTGGTTTATCAGGCACGCCTATAAAAAGCAAGGATTTTACATGGGAAAGCTATGGAAACATATCCTTCAACAAAAACAAAATAACCTCGCTTGGTAACAATATCTCTCAGCTTTTTGTTGGCGATCCTGAAGGACCGGGACAGAGCGGTACTAAAGTTTCAATTATAAAGTCAGGCTATCCTCTGGGTGAGTTTTATACCCTTAAATATATTGGCAGGACTAATGGGGTATCGACGTTTTTGGGTGCCAATGGCCAACCTACAACTAACCCTTCTAGTACTGACCAAACTTATGCAGGAGACGCTCAGCCAAAATATATCTTTGGTTGGGGAAATACTTTGAATTACAAAAACTTCTCGTTTAACTTCTTCTTCCGCGGACAAGGCGGTAACAAAATAATGGACGCTTCATTGGCGGACTTTAATACACCTTATGCAGCGTCGAGCCATAATGTACCGGTAATGACTTTAAGCGAGCCGGTTACCGATGTAAATGCCAATAAATATTCGACACGTTATTTAGAAAGTGGTTCATTTATCAGATTAAGCAATGCAACGTTGGCTTACAGATTTAAAGTGCCTGGTAATTACATTCACGCTGTCCGCCTGTATGTTACGGGTACAAACCTATTCATTATTACCAAATATAAAGGAGTTGACCCGGAATTGAATTTAACACTCGATGGACAGGCGAGCGGACAATTTATTGGTGTGGATATGAATAACTACTATCCAAAAACCCGCACATTCCTTGGCGGCATACAAGTAGATTTATAATTAAACTTTAAGATCAAAAAAGATGAATCGTTTTAAAAGAAATTTATATACAGGCATTTTAGCCGTTTGTACAGTTGCCGTCTGTTTGTCGGCCTGTACCAAATTAGACGTCAAGCCGACTTCGACACTTACTCCTGCAAATTTTCCAACAACGGCAGCCCAGTTTGTAGCGGCTACGGGTCCTATCTATACGCAATTCAGAGGAGCTCCGGGCAGGCAATGGTGGTTAGTCGAAAATTTAAGTACTGATATGGAGGTTTTAGTGGCACGTGGCGGAAACTGGTTTGATGGAGGTAACTATTCTACTTTGAATCTTCACACTTACACAGGCGATAACGGCAATCTTGAAACCATGTGGCAATGGGGATATGGGACAATTAGTGCCTGTAACCAGGTTCTGGCTTTGTTTAACTCAGCTCCTGAAAGTGCTTCTAAGACTCAGACCGTAGCGGAAATAAAGACAATGCGGGCGCTCTCATATTATTTCATGATGGACAATTTTGGTAACGTGCCGATAATTACAAAGTTTGGCGACACCACCGGTATGGGCACTCAACCCCGGGCAAAAGTGTTTGCTTTTATTGAAAGTGAACTGCTGGCGCAAATTCCAAATTTGAGCAGTACTGTAGATGCAACAACCTACGGCAGGCCAACCAAGTATCTGGCTTATGCTATTTTAGCTAAAATGTACCTGAATGCTGAATACTATATCGGCACTGCGAGATACCAGGATTGTGTGACCATGTGTGATAACATAATTTCGGCAAACAAGTATAAACTTGATGCCGATTACCTGGGTATGTTTAAACCAAATAATGGCCCAGGCGTACAGGATTTTATCTATGCAATACCTTACGATGGAGTTTATGCACAAGGTATGTACTACGCCCGCTGGACTTTGCACCCTGCTTTAAAGAAGAAATATTCAATGCCGTATACCCCTGATGGACCGGTTTATACCTATCCGTCATACTACGCTTACTTTAATGATCCTAATGATATTCGTAACGGGCAATACCTTACAGGCAAGCAATATGATTTTAATGGTGCTCCTATTACAATAACCACCACAAACAAAGGCTTGGATGACAGCTACAGTGGTCCAGATCCTAATGGTACGGTAGTACATCAGCTGGAATTTACTCCAAACATTGTGTGGAGAAACCCTGCGACTTTTGATATTGGTAATGATGAATTAGCCAACGAAGAAGGCTACCGCAACAATAAATATTACCCTGACAGTGCAGCACCAACACGTAACCAGAGCAATGATGTGGCCCTTTTCAGATATGCTGATATCCTGCTTGAAAAAGCTGAGGCGTTATTGCGGACTAATCCTGCTAATAGCGGATTAGCACTACCCCTGGTTAACCAGGTGCGGGCAAGGGCTCAGGCGGCAGCTTTTACTTCTGTAGACCTGAATACGCTTTTGGCAGAACGGGCACGTGAATTTGCTGATGAAGGCTGGCGCAGAAACGACCTGATAAGGTTCGGACAATACGAGAAGCCATGGGGCATAAAAACAGATGCCGACCCCAATAAGCGAATATTCCCGATACCAACACCTGAATTACAGCTGAATAGTAAGCTGGTTCAAAACCCCGGATATTAAGAAAGTTAGTAGTAGGTTGAGATAAGTTAGTTGAAAGAGTGTGGGCTTTGGCCCACATTCTATTTTCTTATTAGACTGAATAATTATGCCAGATATCCTGCAGGGTTCGTAACTTGATTTAATGAAAAAGACAATGCTATTCCATCGTTTTCTTTTTAGCCTGATGATGATTAGTGCGATATTAAGCACTCATCGTGCGCATGCACAGGTAAATAAAGAAGCGTCTTATTCGCTCATCAAAAGAGTTATCCCTCAGCGCGCAACTGCTTTCGTAGTTGAGCAGCTTCATACAGATGCTAAAGATGTTTTTGAAATTGAAAGCAGGGAAGGGAAGATCATTCTGAGAGGTAACAATGGTGTAGCTATTGCTTCGGCTTTGTATTATTATCTTAATCAGTATTGCCATTGCCAGGTAACATGGAATGGAACTAACTTAAAACTACCCCAAAAACTACCTGTTGTAACCCGGAAGATTCATAAAACAACACCTTATACTTATCGCTATTATTTGAACTATTGTACTTACAATTATAGTATGAGCTGGTGGGGATGGGATCGCTGGCAAAGGGAAATAGACTGGATGGCCATGCATGGTATTAATATGCCCCTAGCACTTACCGGGCAGGAATATACCTGGTATAAAGTTTACAAGGATATGGGTTTCAATGACGTTGACCTGAAAGACTTCTTCTGCGGCCCTGCCTATTTTGCCTGGTTTTGGATGGGTAATTTGGATGGTTGGGGTGGACCATTGCCATTAAGCTGGATGGAAAGCCACCGCGACTTGCAGCAAAAAATATTGAAACGTGAAAGAGACTTAGGCATGAAACCTATTTTGCAATCATTCACCGGACATGTACCTGCGTCGTTCTCAAAATATTTCCCTGAATCGAAGCTGAAAAAGACCAACTGGCATAATGGCTTTAACGATACTTATTTGCTGGATACCGAGGATCCTATGTTTGCCAAAATAGGTCAAAAATTTATTGTGGAGCAGACCAAATTATACGGAACTGATCATTTATACTCGGCCGATACTTTTAATGAGAATGAGCCACCGACAGATGATACCACCTACCTGGCGTCAATAAGCAATCGTGTATATCAGGCTATGAATATCGCTGATAATAAAGCAACATGGGTGATGCAGGGTTGGCTTTTTTATAGCGACCGTAAATTCTGGAAACAACCACAAGTAAGAGCGCTGTTAAATGCAGTGCCCGATGATCGCATGATCGTACTTGACCTGGCTGCCGAAATACAGCCGGTTTGGAAAAGAACCGACGCTTTCTACGGTAAACCCTGGATTTGGAACATGCTGCACAATTTTGGCGGCAACATTGTAATGTTCGGCCGTATGAATGGCGTGGCAGATGGCCCGGCAAATGCCTTAAAAGATCCGGCTTCAAAAAAGATGGAAGGTATAGGGCTTACCATGGAAGCCATTGAGCAAAACCCGGTGCTTTATGAATTGATGACAGCCAATACCTGGCAAACTGAGCCTATCAACCTGGATGTATGGATAAGACAATACCAGTTAAACCGTTACGGAAATACAAATAAATATACAGTACAGGCATGGGATGTATTAAGAAAGACCGTTTACAGCGGCGGAACGATTATAAGGGACGGATCGGAATCAATTATCACAGGCCGCCCTACATTAGACTCCATCACCGTTTGGACCAGAACCACCTTTAATTATAAACCGAAGGATTTTTTGCCAGCATGGGATGCCATGATCGGTGCGATTCCATTAAGCAAAAACAGCGATGGCTTTAAATATGACCTGGTGGATGTTAGCAGGCAGGCTTTGGCTAACTATGCGTTGCCGCTGCAAAAGAGGTGGGTTGATGCTTACAGGCAAAAAAATACGGCAGACTTTAATAAATACAGCAGTCAGTTTCTTGAATTGATAAGTGATATGGACAGATTACTGGCTACACGTAAAGACTTTTTATTAGGAGCATGGATTGCAGACGCCCGCAAGCAGGGTACCAATAAAGAAGAACAGGATATATATGAACGCAATGCCCGCGATTTGGTCACACTATGGGGCGATGAAAATAGTCCTTTGCAAGAGTATTCATGCCGGCAATGGAGCGGTTTATTGAACGATTTTTACAAAGTACGCTGGGAAAAGTTTTTTGCTGAAATAAAGACAACGATGAATGAGGGTAAAGAAGTAGACGTAAAAGCATTTGAAAATACGATCAGAAAATGGGAATGGCAATGGGTAAACGGTCAAAAAAGATATCCGGTTGGCCCGGTTGGTAACAGCATTACCGAAGCCCGGGTTATTTATCAAAAATATCGCAAGTTGATAGGGGCCGCTTATGAAAATTAAAAAGATCAAATGACAGAGCAATTGTCTTCATATAAACCAGGTCGGCTGTTGTCGCTCGATGCACTTCGGGGATTTGATATGTTCTGGATTATGAGCGGCGAGCAGATCGTGCATTCACTTGCTAAAGTTACCCAATGGCCGGCGCTGCTATGGCTTTCTGGTCAACTGCATCATACAGTATGGAACGGCATTACATTTTACGATATGATATTCCCGCTTTTTCTATTTATAGCAGGCGTTTCGATGCCTTATTCTATAGGAAGCAAAGTGGAAAAGGCAGGCGTGCAGGAAGCCTGGCAACTTTCGGCTAAAGGCAAAAGAGACATTTATCTGTCGATGCTGAAGCGTGCAGTCATACTCATTTTATTAGGCATGGTGGTAAACGGCGCTTTGAAATTCAATGGATCTGAGAATACACGATTTGCCAGTGTGCTTGGTCGTATCGGTCTGGCTTGGTTTTTTGCAGGAATTGTTTATTTAAACTGTGGCATCAGGGGACAAATGTTATGGTTTGTAGGTTTTTTGGCCGCATACTGGGCCGCAATGATGTTTATCCCTGTGCCCGGATATGGTGCAGGTGTGTTGACCATGCAGGGTTCGCTTGAATCATACTTAGATACGCTATTATTACCCGGCAAATTGCATGATAAAATACATGATCCGGAAGGTATTTTATCTACTATTCCGGCTATAAGTACAGCTTTACTTGGTGTGCTTACAGGGAGTTTTTTAAGATGGCAATCATCCAAATGGACAATGCTTAAAAAAGGGTTGCTGCTTTTTGCCGCAGGCCTGATACTTATTATACTGGGCAGCATCTGGAACCTGGAATTTCCGATCAATAAGCGGTTATGGTCAAGCTCTTTCGTTTTATATGTAGGTGGATGGAGCTTGCAGTTCCTGGCTGTTTTCTATTTGCTTATAGATGTTGCAGGGTTAAAAAAGTGGTCGGTGCCTTTTGTATGGATTGGTGCTAATTCAATTCTTATTTACTTATGCTCTGAAGGAATGGTTAATTTTGGACATACAGCCACCTATGTTTTCGGCGGACTGATCCATTTGGCACCGGCAGCCTGGCAGGCGGTATATACAGCAATAAGCGTCACCCTGGTTCAACTTCTGTTACTATGGTTTTTGTACCGGAACAAGTTGTTTTTTAAAATATGAATCATCACCAATGAAATACTTGAAAATCAAATTACTTTTTACTGCTTTAATGTTGAGTTGCGCTGCCATACAAGCATCGTCGCAGGCCAAGGTCTACGATATTACCCGGTATGGTGCTATTGCAGATGGAAAGACTAATAATACATCCGCTATTCAAAAAGCTATTGATGAGGCCTCAGCACAGGGCGGAGGTACGGTACTTGTTCCCGTCGGTAAATTTGTTACCGGAGTTATCAATATCAAATCAAATGTCGAAATACATTTGGATAAAGATGCTTTTCTTTTGGGAAGTCCCGTTAGGGCAGATTATGGCGATGGTAAAGCGTCCGCACTAATTGTTTCAAATCATCAGCATCACATTGCCATAACCGGTCAGGGCACAATAGATGGACAGGGGGAAGCATTGTTAAAAGATATTTATATACGGTTAAATGCCGGAACCTTGCGTGATACCGAATGGAAAACAGAGAATCCATGGCACCAGGTACGGCCAGAGGAAGATAATCGCCCCAGATTGATCGAGTTCAAAAATTGTGACGACATAAAAATCAAAGATGTCACCATTAAAAACGGCCTTTGCTGGGTACAGAATTATAAAAGCTGCTCGAACCTGGTTGTAGATCATATAACGGTCGAGAGCGTAATTTTTTGGAACAACGACGGCATCGATATAACTGATTGTAAAAATGTGAAACTTACCAATAGCTTTTTTAATGCCGCTGATGACGGAATTTGCCTGAAATCGGAGAATGCTGGTGAAGCATGCGAAAATGTTTATGTATCCGATTGTAAAGTAAGATCAAGCGCGAGTGCGATCAAATTCGGAACAGCTTCACATGGCGGATTTAAGAAGATTACAGTTAAGAACATTGTTGTTTATGATACTTTCCGTTCAGCTATAGCGCTTGAATCTGTTGATGGCGGAACGCTGGAGGATATCAATGTCGACAACATAAAAGCAACTAATACCGGGAATGCCATTTTTATCAGGCTCGGCCAGCGCAACCAAAAAGCACCGGCAGGCAAAGTGCGGGGGATCCATATCAGTAATTTAACTGTTGATGTGCCTGCAGGTAAACCGGATACAGGCTACCAGATGGAAGGCCCTGCCGTACGCGAACCACACAATATATTCCCATCATCAATTGTAGGCATACCATCCGGCAGGGTAGAAGATGTTACTCTTGAAAATATTAAGATCAACTACTCTGGTGATGCAAAAAAAGAAATTGCATTTGTAAGTAAGGATAGTTTGAGCAAAGTGCCGGAGCAAATTAAGAACTATCCGGAGTTCTCCATGTTTGGCGAATTACCTGCCTGGGGATTTTACATCAGGCACGCTGATGGCATTAAGATCAGGAATATGGTGCTGACTTGTAAGGGAAAAGATTACAGGCCGGCCTTTATAGCTGACGATGTGAATAGGCTCGGGTTGAATGACTTAAAAGTACCGCAGGTAACATCGCAACCAGTTGTGCTAATAAACAAAGTGAGCCAACTGGATATGAAAGGTATCCAAATACCAGGTGATCTGCATAAAAATGTTGAAGTGAGGTAAAGGAGGAGGGTATTTAATGAAAACGATTACGTAAATAAATAGGGGATTTGAGCTAACAAGTTTACATAAAGGCGTTTAACTAGTATATTACATCAATTATAATCAAATTATGGAAGAAAAACTAAGCAAGAAGGAAATGTTCCCCTTGTCGAGTCTCGACGAATGGGAAGATGACGTACTTAAACGGTATCCTGAACCTGGCAACATGGCCAAAGCCAAAGAAGAATTCAGGAACTATGATAACCCGGAGGTTGATACCGTGCGTGAGTTTTATCGTTTAAATCATAAATATCAAACCTATGAAAACGTACTTGCCAAAAAGGACCGCTTTTTGAAGTTTGAGCAAAAGGAAATGCCATGGTGGGCCGCTATGGAATACCTGAATACGCTGATAGACGAATCCGATCCTGATCTGCAGCTCGACCAATTGCAACATTTGTTGCAAACTGCCGAGTCGATACGTGCCGACGGCCATCCGGATTGGTTTGTTTTGACTGGCTTTATCCATGATTTAGGTAAAGTGCTTTGCCTGTTTGGCGAACCGCAATGGAATGTGGTGGGCGACACCTTCCCGGTAGGATGCAAGTTTTCGGACAAGATTGTTTACCCGGAGTTCTTTGCTGATAATCCGGATACTTACGATGAACGTTTTAATACTAAATATGGAGTTTATTCGCCTCACTGCGGAATGGACAATGTGCAGATATCCTGGGGGCATGATGAATATTTGTATCAGTTAACAAAAGATCATTTACCCGAGCCGGCTCTTTACATGATCCGCTACCATTCATTCTATTCACAACATCGTGAACGGGCTTATGATCATTTACTGAATGACCATGATCAGCAGATGTTTAAATGGGTAGAGAAGTTTAACCCATATGATCTATATTCAAAAAGTCCGGTTACACCTGTTGTTTCTGAATTGAGACCGTATTATGAAGATCTGATCGCTAAATATCTGCCGGAAACAGTTAAACTGTAAGATGGTCAGCTGGATGTATTAACATGAATATAAACGGCCCCTATATAACATAGGGGCCGTTTATATTATAATATATAAGTAAACCCATTTCTCATATATTATTCCCCTTTGTAACTATTATGTTACTTATATTTAAATATATTTCATATTAGGTTGATATAGAGTGGGTTGTTCAATAGTTAATAAATATAATTTTTGCAATAAAAAAATAAACGTTTGGGCTAATATTTCGTAAAAGGGAGGGATTAAACCCTCGCAATAATATGAAAACCAGCTCTACACTCATTAAAGCATTCTTTACCATTTTTATTTCTTGTATTTCAATTGCTGCATTTGCACAGGCGCCATTTTCCGGCCCCAGTGACGCTTCGGTTCCATCTGGAAATATACAACAGTATGTTTGTAGTGGCGGCCAGATACTACTCAAAAGTTCAACGGTTGCTACGCAATATCTGTGGTACAAAAAAAACTCATCGGGTAGTATGGTGTTAGTGCAGTCAGGTGCCAGCAGCACTTATACTGAAACTGCATCTCCGGCTACTGCCGCCGGCGCAGGTTACTATACTTATGCGCTTGTGACAGAAAATTCCAGCGGCTGTTTGTCTGATATGTCGACCCCATATAACGTATTTGTATTGCCTCCTATAGTTGCGGCAATCAGCGGCGCTAGCGCTGTCTGCCAAAATACCACAAGTAATCCAAGCCAAACTGTATTAACAGCAAGCCCGGTAAATGATACCAATTACTCTTACGTTTATCAATGGACAAAGGGTGGCGTGCCTATAGCAGGAGCAACTTCAAGTACGTATACGGTGCAGGAAAATACTGCGGGAACTTATACTTATGGTGTTACTGTTTCTTACTCGTCAACGTTCACGCCAGCAGCATCGTCTTGTCCGGTAACTGCTACGCAACAGGTAACAGTGAATCCAGTACCTACTCAGCCAACTATTCAATGGAACTAAGCGCCCTCTAACTAAAGTTGGCCGGACATACTGAACAAAAATGTATGAAAAAGGACTGTATAAAGTGCTTTTTTAGGTTTCTTATAATATTTTGTGTTATGGGGTTTGTTATGATATTTCCCCCGAAAGCATATGGTGCCAATAATGCAGTGATAACTATTTATAAAGGGCAGTCGGTAACACTACATGCAAATGTACAGAACGCTGCATCCTACCAATGGTATAAAGATAGTCAGCTAATCAGCGGTGCCACTACAAATAGCTATAAGGTTACTTTATCGGGTGTTTATACCGTTGTAGCATTTAATCAGGAGGGGTGTGCCTCTCCGATATCTGACGCTGTGGAGGTTAAAGTGATTGAAAACCTGGTAGATATGGGAATCACCAAGCGGTCTGAAAGCAAACAGGTGCGGGAGAACGAGCCTTTTGAGTATACGCTGAATATTCATAACAAAGGACCCCTTGTGGCAACTAATGTTGTTGTAAAAGATACTTTGCCGGATAAGCTGCAATATTTGTCAGTTAATACGGTATCGACTGGTTCAGCTAATTATGACCCGTCAAGCCGTACAATAACGTGGTTAGTTGGAGAGCTTGGTATGAAAAGCTCTGCCGAGCTTACTTACATGGCGACTGGAATTAACCATGGCAACATTACCAACGTTGCCTCCGTGTCTTCACAGCAGGATGATGCAAACCTATCTGATAATATTTCATCTGATACAAAAAACATATTGGGGCTAAATATCCCAAATGTGTTTACGCCAAATGGTGATGGATTTAATGACACATTTATTATTCAGGACCTGAATAAATATCCTGAAAATGACCTTGTCATATTTAACAGATGGGGTAATAGCGTCTTCCGGGAAAAAAATTATCACAACGAATGGGCGGGGACAGGCTTAAGTGAGGGGACTTATTTCTATGTCCTGAAAGTAAAGAGTACAGCTGAGATATGGGAAGATTACCATGGTTATATAACCCTATTGAGAAAGGATAGATGAAAAGGACAGTGACCATAGCTTTTTTCCTTTTTGCAGCTGTTAGCGCTTTTGCCCAGCAGGACGCGCAATATAGCCAGTATATGTTCAATGGATTATTTATCAATCCGGCGTATGCTGGTTATAAGCAGGATATCTATTTGTACTCGTTTTACAGATCGCAATGGACGGGCTTTACTGGTGCGCCGCAAAGTTTTTCTGTATCGGTGGACGGCTCGGTGAATGATACGAAAGTGGGGCTTGGCCTTTTGATCGCCAACGACAGGATCGGTGCTCAAAGTGCTACATCTGTTTATGCCAATTATGCCTATCGCCTTCAAATGGACGAAGACGGAAAAAGTAGACTGGCTTTTGGTATTGGCGGGGGTTTCTCACAGGCAGGCATAGATGGCTCAAAACTAAACGCTGCCCAAACAGGTGATGCAGACATACCTTCAGGATACCAGGGCGCTATTCTTCCTGATGCGCGGCTCGGGGTTTTATATACAGATAATAGTTTTTTTATCGGTGCATCGGTTGATAATCTTTTATCAAGTTGGCTGGCAAAAAACTCTGTAGATAAAACTGTAAGTGTGCCTATCCCAACCCCACATTTTTATTTCACGACAGGCTTTTATATGCCTGTTAATGACGACATCATGCTAAAACCTTCTATTATGCTGAAGGATGACAGGGGCGGGCCTACAAGCCTTGACCTGAATACTTTTGTACTATTAAACGAAATGATTTGGGTTGGAGGGGCTTATCGGACGGCGATACCACTGTACAAAAAGCCCAATCTGCAAAACGGCCTCGAAAAATCCAATGCGTTAGTAGCCATGGTGCAATTTTTTGTCAATGAGAAATTTAGAATAGGTTATTCTTTCGATTATTCGCTAACACCGCTTGCTAATTATAACTATGGATCGCACGAAATTTCGATAGGCATATTTCTAAAAGAAGGTAAGTTGAAATCAATAAATCAGAAATGTTATTATTAAAGTCGGGTAATAGTATAAATAACACATTACGGTTTTTGCTATTATTACCGGCCAGGATAGTTATGTTTAATAATTACACAAGGGTTAGCTTATTGTTTATTCTGCTAGTTTTTTTGACTAATAAAGGATTTGCGCAAACTGGCTCATGTTCGGATCCAATTACGGTGGATTTGACGGCTTCTGCTGATTTTTCAGTCACGGTACCAGGGGTTAGCCGGAGCGGGAATTGTTGTGTTGTCGGAAGCAATTGCGTGAGCTATAAAGTATTGATCAATCCTAAAACCGATATACTTGCCATTACATCTGGTCAGTTTGCAGCATCCGATAAGTATTATCTGGATTGCGCCGGCCCATATTCTGTTAATCAATCTGCATGTATATCAGGAAAAAGTTCCGTTATTATCACCTTTTGCAAACCGGGTAATAATGCAATCGACATCACATTTGAAGCAGCAGAAGGTATTTCCACTTCGCCGGATATGTCATTAAGGCAAGGGTGTACAGGTTCTATGAGTGTTACCGGGCTGGTGCAGTCGAGCATTACATGGACTTCAATCTACCCAGGCACGCAGGGGGCTTATAACTCTTATCTAAGCCAGATATCCGGCGTCTCAACGGTGAATGTAACACCTACAACCGGCTCACCGGCTTATATAGATTACCAGGTTACAGGTACCGAGCTCTCACCGTGCACTACTATCACTAAAAGCGATACAATAAGAGTTTATACCTATTCTCCTCTCGCCGTTTCAATAGCTTCTTCTAGCCCTACAATTTGTTCGGGCAGTTCGGTTACATTAACAGCAACACCCAGCGGTGGAGATTCTGCTTACACTTACATATGGAGCACAGGTGCAACCACACCATCCATCACTGTCAATACGGCCGGTACGTATAGTGTTTCGGTAAACGATCAGTCCAATCAGTCCGCCACTGCCGGCTGCGGAGCAATCACCCGGCAAATTACCATGACGGTAACTAATCCTGTGGCGCCCACCGCACCTCCGGTAACTGTTTGTACCGGAAATACAACTACTCTTACCGCAACTGCGCCAGGTGGACCGTACCATTGGTACGATGTAAACCACAATCTGGTATGTTCGTGTACTTCGGCGAGTATCACCACACCTGTTTTAACAAGCAGCACCACCTATTACGTAACGACTACAAACGGCGGATGTACCAGCCCGGAGACTGCAATACCTGTAACGGTTTCGCCATTACCAACCACGCCGAGTGTGGTGTCGCAATAGATAACTGATTAAAAGTAACCAGATTTCTAACTACCTTCGGTCTGTGGCCTCGCTTGACGATTCTTCCAGAATATTCCACTATCACCGTGCGATGATCACTGACCATGGCGCTGACAGCAGTTTTGCTTTAGGCTGGCGAAATAAGCATGATCAGTTGGTGCGGTTTGAAGCATTGGCGGGCATTGCCGACCTGAATGGTAAAACCATAATGGATGCCGGTTGCGGCTATGCAGATTTATACCCCTTTTTGAAAGAAAGGTATCCACAAATGACGCATTACTATGGCATAGAGCAGATAACGGAGTTGATAGATAAAGCTATTCTGCAATACAGATACTTACAGGATATTACGTTTATTGCCCGCAACTTTTTACATGCTGACCTCCCTGTTTGCGACTATGTGCTAGCCAGCGGTTCGCTTAACTATGGTAGCTCCATCAACGGGTTTATTTATAGGGCAATAGAAAAACTCTACAGCCACTGTACAATCGGACTGGGGTTCAATTTGCTGCGATATATGCCTGTTGACGGTACTTTAGTAGCTTATGATCCCAATGAAATATTAACCTTTTGCAAAACGCTGAGTCTCAAAGTGATGCTCAAAACCGATTACGATGAAGCGGATTTTACGATATTTATCTATCGTTGATCGCTTCTTATGCAATCGCTTTTTTTCAATGTCAGCACAGTTATTTCCGGCCAAATACCTACACGACCTTTCAAACCTAAAAAACCAAACCCACGATTCACATATAAATATTTCCCGCCTTTGTTGTATAATCCGGCCCATTGCTTGTAAACGTATTTGATGGGGCTCCATTTCCAGCCAAATAATTCGATGCCGAACTGCATACCATGCGTATGCCCCGATAGGGTAAGATGAATATGCTGATCATGATCCAATGTCACCGCGTCCCAGTGTGATGGATCATGCGACATTAATATTTTGAAAGCATTATCAGGGACATGTTGGGTGGCCTTATCCAGGTCGCCATATTTATGAAACCCGCCCTTGCCCCAGTTTTCTACGCCGATCAGTGCTACAGATTCATCTTTCTTCTTAACCGGAACGGCCTCATTCAGCAGCAGGTTAAAGCCGATTTTTTTATGTACATTTTTCAACTGGCTTAAATTGGCTTGCTGATGCTGCTCGTTTTCCCATTGCACATAATCGCCATAATCGTGATTGCCAAGTACCGAAAACTTGCCATAGGGCGCTTTAAGCTCAGAGAAAAAAGGTATCCAGCGGTCCATCTCAGATGCGAGGTTATTTACCAGATCGCCGGTGAACAGAATAAGGTCACTATTTTGTTTGTTCACCAGGTTGATGCCCTTTGAGACACCTTTTTCACTAGAGAAGCTGCCTGAGTGTATATCGGATAACTGCGTAATAGTGAATCCATCAAAGGCATCCGGGAGATCATTAAAATACAGCGTCTCCTTATGCACCCGGTAATTGTGCCGGCCACGTGTTAAACCGTAAATTAAACCGATAAATGGAATTGCAGCTATAACCAGGGCCAGTTCACTTACAAGTGGACTTCTGGGTGGAAAGCCACGGAAAATTCTTGTAACATCCTCCAGCGCCAAAACCGGCATGCCGAATAGTTTGGGCACCAGCGTTAACAGGAGCGTAGTCATGAGCACTGGCGCTAATTTGGGCATTGATCTGCGCTGAGTAAAAGCAAATATCAGTCCGACCATCAGGAACAGATCAAGCATCCAGTAGCCGGATAGAATAAAGGAGTTAGTAGTTAAAGTTTCAACTGCCTGGTAAAAGTAGATGTCGGCAGTAATCAGTAGTAATAATATTAACGGAATTCGTGCTCTCATTTGTTTGAATAATTAAATTAAAAAGGCCTGAAGTTTGGTCGCGCGGTCAATGGGGAGAACGACCACGGGATAGACGACAGGATGATCACTAAAGCAAGTGTAAACCAGATGGCCATTGTTTTGAATTTTTCCTGGTCAGTAGGTTTGCGTTTTGTTTTTGCTGAACCGATGGTAAGCACCGTTATGGCAATTATCATCATGGTGATGTGTTCCATCCCGAAAAAGCGTATCTGCCGTTCACGCATTGCAGTGCTGAAATTGTGAAGGAAATAACTCACTACAGGACTAATACAATATAACCACACCCCGATAACTAACTGAATATGGGCAATGGTTGTGGTTACTATTCGAATTACCCCTTCTGCTTTGGTGAATGGTTTTTTAAATAACCAGCCCCGATAAGCAATGAATATTGAATAAAGCAAACTGACGAGTACAAGCCAGCGGGTTAAGGAGTGTGTAGCTAACAGAAAAGAATACATCTAAGGAGTTAGACGAATCAGCTTCAAAAACATTTTAAATATTTTGAAAAAATCAACCGAATTAAAAATTTTCTCCCTAAACTTAGGTAGAGATGTCCAGCGTAGCGTTGACAGAGCGGGTAGAACTTTAGGCCGGTTAAACCGCGCGTAGATTTTTACCCCTCCCGGCCTCCACTGAGATCAGGGGAGGGGTTATTTAATTGATGGAAATTTTAATACTGCGTTATGCTATCGTATTTTCAGCCTGATTTATACCAACGTCCTTCAGATCTGACAGATTGATATCATCTGCTATGTCGTCCGCAGCGAACGTAACCGATGGCTTTTTCAGATTGAAGGCTAAAACCCCTAGCCAGAATAACAGCACAGGCACCATCACATCCAGTTGACGTGGATAGGCACTTAAAGCACCGCTTAACCCTAAATAAATTCCGGCAAGTAACAGCAAGAACTTTACCGGGTAGATCACTCTTTTCCAGTTCAGCAAAGTGACGGCCAGGCCGATAAGAGATGACCATAGCAGCAAGGATCCGCGAATAATATTTCCTACAATAGCCCCATCCTGGTAAGAGTAGCTGTAAGGAAAATTAAATAACATGCGCGAGCAGTTGTAGTAATAATTCTCTATAAACTTAAAGGGATGATTTTCAATATTCCGGATAGCGGCAGCTTTAAAAAGAGCGTCTTGCTCAATGGCACTATGCTTTAGAATAAAATTCACTTCTTTGGAATGGTTTTTCTTTAGCATCGCAGCGCCTTCGGGCGATTTAAACAGCATTGGGTATTGGTTGTTGCTTAGCTGGGGCAGCTTCCAGTCGCCATATTCATTATCATAAGGCGAGCTCATCCAATACAGACTCATTCCGCCAGAATTCCCCCAATAAAACATTTTGCCTGTTATATTATAGGTATAAGCTAAATAAGGCATAGTCACGGCAAAAGCGATCAGCAGAACTTTAACCGATAATAAGTGATATGGCCTGTTCTTTTTAAAGAATAATAAGACAAAACAACTTATAAGACCTATAAGCAGAACGTATCCGAATATAATCTTTGTTAATGTAAGATACCCTAATACTAAACCCGCAATAATACCATACTTAATACTTCCGCGCGTATAACATAGCGTAAGCGAATAGATAAATGACGAGACCAGCAAGCATGTAAACGCCTCAGTATACATAATAGGGAGTATCGAAAGCGCATTTGGATAAATGGCAAGCGGCAAGGTAAGCAGCAACGCCATATTATGATTGGTAACCATCTTGAGTGCCTTATACAGAAAGACCAAAGCAAAATACTGGTAAACGGCATTCATTAAAGTGATCGTCAATGAATGGATTTTGAGCCACATAAATGGTACAATGGTCAACGGATACCCCGGGCCGTTCCATAAATCAATGTGTGGTTTAGGCGGTGAATAGTAACCATGCAGCAGGTGCCAGGCAAAATCCGCATAACGTATTTCGTCGCCATATAGCTTTGGCCATTTATTAATAAGGATGACAACAGTGTATAAAGCGAGGAATGGCAGAAAAATTACATATGGATTCCGGGTCAGCTTTACTGCCATGACAAGTCAGGATTTGGTGCTTAAAGGTATAATTTATTAACGAGACATATTGATAATAACGCAAATACCCATTTTACATTACAGATATAGCATTATTCGTCAGAAATGCTTGGATTGGAATCGAGATATTTTAAAAAATCAGTAAATTCGTTTTTTGCTTATACGACAATCTTCCTATGTCATTAAAGGAAAAAGAGCACGCGTCTGTGCCGCCATTTTTACTAGGGGGCGGCGAGATGGGAAATCTTATCAGATCGATCGATTGGTCAGCCACAAGATTGGGTGATCCAAATAACTGGCCGGCTACATTAAAGTATTCGGTCAGCATGATGCTTGCAACAAACTTTCCAGTGCTTATTTGCTGGGGAGAAGATTATCTTCAGCTATACAATGATGCCTTCCGCCTCATACTTGGACAAACCAGGCACCCTCAGGCAATGGGGTTGAGCACAAGCAAAACTTTCGCCGAAATATGGTATACCATCAAGCCACTTTTTACCCGTGTAATGCAGGGAGAAACGGTAAGTTATCCCGACTTTATGGTGCCTTTAAACAGGTACGGGTATTTTGAAGATTGCTACTTTGATTTCTCATACAGTCCTATCAGGGACGAACTTGGAGCTATATGCGGTGTATTGGTGATATGTATGGAGACCACGGCAAGGGTGCGTACAATGAACCAGGCAAAGGTTAATCATGAAAACATCCGCAACATGGTGCGGCAGGCACCGGTGGGCATGTGTATCCTTAAAGGAGACCCATTGCTGGTTGAGGAAGTGAATGATGCTTTTCTGGAGATAATTGGTAAAACCAAAGAGCAATTTGAAAGTACACCTTATTGGACGATAAATGCCGAAACCCCAGTCATATATGAGTCTGCAATAACTGAAGTGATAAATACTGGAAAAAGTTATCACGCAAAAGAGCAGGAGGTAATATTAATACGTAACGGAGTGACTCAAATAACACACTTTGATTTTGTTTATGAACCAATGCGGGATTTCGATGGCAAAGTTGACGGTGTTATGATCGTCGCGATAGATGTGACAGATAAAGCCATATTTAAGCAAGAACAGCTACAGGTTAATGAAGAAATAGCTGCTGCAAATGAAGAATTGGTTTCGACTAACGAAGAACTGGCAGAAATGCAGGTGAATCTTCAGAAGCTGGTTCAGGCGCTTACTGAAAGTGAGGAGAACTTCCGCAATATGATATTACAATCACCTGTTGCTATGGGGTTATTTACTGGTGAAGATATGGTGCTGGAGGTTATTAATGATAAGTTCCTGGAATTGTGGGACAAAGATGCGTCGGTGATAGGTAAACCGGTGGAAGAGGCCTTGCCTGAAATAAAAGGTCAGCCGTATCCGCAGATCATGCGGGATGTTTTCCGAACCGGGGCGACCTATTTAGGGAATGAAGCAAAAGTGTATTTGAACCGAAAGGGCAAACTTGACGAAGGGTATTATAATTTTATCAACCAGGCCTTCAGGGATGGTGAAGGGAAGATAACCGGGCTAATTGTTGTTGCGAACGAGGTGACAGAACAGGTAACAGCCCGCAATGAGATGGAACGGGTATTAACCCAGGCCCGTTTATCAAAAGAAGCGGCTGAACTGGGGCTTTTTGATCTGAACCTGGAAACCGGTACTTTGGAATGGGACGCGAGGTGTCGTACATTATTCGGAATCAGTCACCAAAATCCGGTAACCGGGGATGATTTTATAAATGGCTTGCATCCGAACGACCGCAAACGAATACAAAAAGCTATTGACGACGCTTATAACAAGGAGTTAACCAACGGCTCCTATGATGTTGAATACCGGACGATTGGTGTAGAAGATAAGAAAACTCGTTGGGTCAGGGCAAAAGGGCAGGTCTATTTTGATGGGAATGATAAGCCAGTGCGCTTCATTGGGTCGGTACTGGATACTACCGATAATAAGGCACATGAAGAAGCATTGCGGCGGGTGAATGATGACCTGGCATGGGCAAATAAGGAGCTTATCGAAGCGCAGGTGCAGCTTAGAGAGATCATCAACGAACTGAAGGTAAGCGAAACGAAATATCGTGATCTGGTGCAGCATGCCCCCGTAGGTATTGCGGTTTATCGTGGGCGGGAGGCGATCGTTGAGTCAGTTAATGACGGGATGCTTAAAATATGGGGTAAGCCACCAAGTGTAACGGGTTTGCCACTCACAAAGGCCCTGCCGGAGCTCGAAGGCGAGGGACAGCCATTTTTGAAATTGATAGATGATGTGTTTACCAGTGGCGAAATCTATTATGGATATGAGGCCCGGGCATTGCTAAATCATGACGGGGAACTGAAGGAGGGGTATTTCGATTTTATCTTTCAGCCGTTAAAGGATGATGACGGGGTTATTCATAGCGTATTGCAGGTAGCTATAGATGTTACCCAGCGGGTGATTTCCCGGCTGGAAAAGTTCAGGGCCGAAGAATTGTTGCGGTTTTCTGTCGAGGCGGCAAATGCGGCAACTTGGTATATGGACGCCGAAACACGCGAGTTTGTTGTCTCTGATCGCTTGCGCGAGATTTATGGTCTGCATCCCGACGCTGAGGTTAGCTATGATGATATTCTGAACCAGATACCACCCGAATATCACGAAAGAGTTAACGCAGGTATCCGGGACGCTTTTGCAGAAGGTAAGGGGTATAGTTTGGAGCATCCGCTCGTGAGCGAAAACGGTAAAAAACGCTGGGTTAGGGCATTAGGTAAAGTATACCCGGCCGCTGGCAACCGCAGGGCGCATTTCTCTGGTTTGGCAATCGATATTACCGAACAAAAACAAGATGAACTGCGGAAAAACGATTTCATAGGTATGGTAAGTCATGAGCTGAAAACTCCGCTTACATCACTCACTGCTATTATACAATTGCTGGATATCAAACTAAAAAATCATCCTGATCCCTTTGTCGCTGGCTCTGCTGCCAATGCAAATAAGCAGGCTAAGCGGATGACCTCTATGATCAATGGCTTCCTGAACTTATCCCGTCTGGAATCAGGGAAACTACATATCGTCAAAGAGAAATTTGACATAGAAGAATTAATACAAGAGGTTGTTGATGAAACAGAGTTGGTAGTAGCCAGTCATAGTATTCACTTCACCTCAAGTCAACCCATCATTGTTAATGCCGACCGGGACAAAATAGGCTCAATAATATCCAATCTGTTAAGCAATGCGGTAAAATATTCGCCTAAAGGAAGGAGTATTG
>Ga0068871_100000158_pt1 | contig 44803 bp, 84 predicted proteins | sample KBSMisM72_FD_72750 | JGI IMG/M metagenome (GOLD analysis project Ga0068871, IMG submission 72750) | Miscanthus rhizosphere microbial communities from Kellogg Biological Station, Michigan, USA - KBS Miscanthus M7-2 | ecosystem: Host-associated > Plants > Roots > Rhizosphere > Soil ...
AGGCGGCGTCGTTGGCGGCGTAGGCGGCGTTGGCGGCGTTGGCGGCGTAGGCGGCGTTGGCGGCGGCGTTGGCGTCGTTGGCGGCGTAGGCGGCGTAGGCGGCGTAGGCGGCGGCGTAGGCGGCGCTTTGCGCTTTCCTAGCATTTTCTTCAGTCGCCTCACGCTCGCAAAGATCGGCGGCATCTCGAAGCGCAGAAGCGTGATGCGGGTCTTTTTGAATTGAGGCCGCAGAGCGCAAGGCTTCCGGCACTGATTTGCGGATTGCCAGTTCAGCAACGCGCCGCGCAAATTCCTTATCGTCAACCGCGCCAACGCTTCCGAGTTGGATCAGGGCAAGGCGGCGCATACCCCTGGCTCGAGCCTGGGGGCTAGACCAAGGCTGGTCGTTGAGATTGATCTTCATGTTTCGGATTGCGCGAGAAACGCACGATGGCTCATCGCTGTGTGGAAGGCCCATGGCGTAGCAAACGGCAGCCTCGACGCACATCTGGCCCGGCTCTGGCTTTCCCAAGCCCTTAACAAGGCCAGCATCAACGGTGGTCAAACACTTCTCAGCTATTTCGCGGGTAATCTCGGTTTGCGGTTTCATCCCGTCCCTCACTGTATTGCTATGAGGGGGAGGTTCGGATAATCCGAACTGAATGTCAACGGGAAATTCGGATATGCCGAACTTTATATCGGACATGAGTCATTTCAACGGCTTATGAGCCGCTCAGACGCCGCTGGGGCTTGGTCGCCCGCTATGGTGTGAGAAAACGCACGACGGCTGCAAAAAACTGAGGCCGTATCGTCTCAGTCTTGACCACCATGCCCGTTGGACTGATTAGGCCAACTGCGCCGGCCGTCTTGCGCTCCAGGGCTTCCCGATAGCCTTGAAGGGCCTCAATCTGGAAGGTGTAAAAGTCCCGGCGAGTCCAATGGGCGCCCGGCTCACCAGTGTTCAGCGCCAGCACCCAGCTACCCGGGATTGCCAGTTCAAGGGCCTTTCCTTTGCTGATCTTCAAAGATTTAATAATCACATAAACATCCATGTATATTGGATAGGGCCGAAGACGATTTCGCCCCAGGCATTACGCTGTATATGCCATCCGATGTCACAACGACAGTCAAAAGACCATTTCGTATGCCGGACCATTCCCGGTGGGGCCCGCCAATCAAGGCGCCTTACGATCTTATGTAAGATCCACATCGCGGTTACCCCGTCTTCTCCAGAATGCCGTCAGCGGCCTCCCAGAGCCTCAACAGCCGCCGCTTGGCTGTCTGGTCTAGCTTGACCACCATCCGCGAGAACTCGTCGTCCACAGGGCTAGATGGGGGTGGGCGCAAGAGGTCGGCTGGCTCGCACCCAAGCACATGAGCAAAGGCGTAAAGGACATCCTGATTCCATCGCTCCTTGCCATTGACCCATTCGCTGATCTCGCCCTTGGCAAAATCTGTCCCCGCAACGAGGTCTTTTTGCTTCTTATCCTTGTAAATTAACCATTCGGATACATACCAGCCTGGCTTATCGCCAGCTATGCGTTTCCAGAGGGCCTTCTTGCGACGCTTCGGCATATCCGAACTGTGCCATAGCCATGGTTGAGCGTCGTTCACCTCTATCCGAACTTTGCTATTGACCTTTGGTTCGGAATATCCGAACCTGTGGGCATGGATAGCACATTGCGCGTCAAAGACCTCCACGCCGAATTAGGCGTCTCGAAGGGGCACGCCTCTGAAATTCTAAGCGGGGCCACATCTCCAAGCCACGCGCTTGCGCTTCGCATCTTCCGCCGTTTTGGGAAAAAACTTGGGCCATTGGCACATCTTAGTGATGCCGACATAGCGACATTGGAAAAAATAGGCTCGAAGGCACCCAGGCAATGAATCAGAACCGTGGACAGCGCCCGCAATCGGCGCAAAATTTTTCCAGAAGCGCTAGATCCTGCTTTGCGCCCTCTGAATATTCTCCGCAGCCGTTTTCCGGTGTCATGCCCCGGAGTTCCTCGATCATACCGCCGACGCCCGTTCGTCGGCATTTCTTTGGCGTTCGTCGCCGTGACTGTACTTTCATCCACGCGACAAACGCGGGCGTAAAACGCTCCGCCATTACACTTGCTCCAGCCCCTGGACCGGGAACTGTACGCCTTGCACAAAGAATAGACAGCGGAAACTTTGTTCCCGTTAATGCGAATTCCTATCAAGGATTTAGCGCTGCTGTTCATGGATATTCAGCGCAATTGAATCGAATGCAGGCGAGGTGCGCCTAATGTTCCATTCCTCGCTCATCATCGCAACGATTAGTCCCGACGCGATAAAGGCGATAGCGATTGTTATTGCTGTGCTGTTCGTCATGGGGTGGGCCGACTTGCGGAGTGGTCGTCGTGATTGAGCCGCGCACGCTTTGCGTTCGCTTGGGCCGCTGCTCTCGCCAGCGCTCTTTCCAACAATGGATGGGGCGTTGGTGATGTCCTTAGAAACAAACGCCTCATCTTGGTCCAAACCCGCTGCTGCAACAGCGGGCGTTTCGCATCGGCCATTTAATCCCTCAGTTCCGTCGCGGGAACCATATGAGGGAACATCAATGCGCTTTTCACACGGTCCATATGCCCGGAAGATTCGGGGCAATTCGCGAAACGTTCTGTGGACGACCACGGACGTTGCGGAGAAGGTCAAAGACATAGGCCGCGCCACATATGATGGCGATGGCTCCAAAGCTAAGGCGTTTGCGGTTGACGCGGGCAGCTCTCCTCGTGCTGCTGAGAACTGGCTGGCCGGCGACAACCCCATGTCGCTCACCGCCTTTCTCAACGCCTACCATAACAACGCGACGTTCAAAGCCTGGGCGAAGAAGATCCTTCTCATGGAAGAAGATCATGACCCGGAGTTTCAGGCGCAACTTGCTCAGTTCATTCGGGCGGCGCAGAGGGCGAGCGTATGACCCTGCATATTCGCGGTTGTTGGCTTGCTAATGGCTCCAAGAGATCGGAACGGGAGCAATTCCGTTTCATCACGCGGGCGCAGGCTCAACACATGATGAACCAGCTTTACCGAGAATTGCTCGATAGCCCGTTTCTTTCCAAGCGCGAAGCGCGGCTCATCCAACATAGCCAGTTTCGACAAAACGGAGGTACGCCATGAAGCAGACACTCGCACCGCGCGAACGCTTACACCTCGCGGCAACGCGCCTCTGGAATTTACAGAATGGCGCAGGCGATCATGGCCCACAACATCGCGGCCAAGCCATTCACCGTTGCAAGCAAGTCATCGTCAATGCGGCAAATGAGATTGGCAAGACTGCAATTTTCACAGAGAAACAAGGAGGAAGCTGATGGGTATCACAGCTTTAGTTCTACTCTGGCTTTTCACGATGTCGATATCTTGGCTTGCTGGTGCCTGGTGGGCAGGAACACCGCGAGACGATGGCCAATATAATTGGCCGGATCGTCAACCTTAATTCTTCACCATGCTTACCGGGCGGGCGTCCGGAGTTTGTCAGGGCAAATTGAAATTTACATTAGAGCGTGTCCGCATAGAGAAGCGGGAAATACCCGATTCAATCTTGACGTTCGAACTCCCGGTAATGCCGCCGAGTGTCAACGCCATGTATTTCAATTTGCCTGGCGGTCACGGCAGGGCCAAGACCCAAAAGTACCGCGACTGGATCAAGAGCGCTGGTGGCATCCTGTCTGCCCAGATCAAGGGCCGCATGTCGGGCAGGGTGGATATTCGCATAAAGCTGGAGGACACGCATCCTACGGCTGACTGCTCGAATTACATCAAGCCACTGGAGGATTTATTGGTCACGGCTGGCGTCCTTGCTGATGACAGATCCAAGTATGTCCGCAGTGCCAAATCTGAATGGGCGCCAATTAAGGGCGTGCAAATCGAGATAGAGCGGGTGGCCGCCTAATGCCCAGGATCACCATAGAGGAAAGCCGCTACGTCGTTCTCCGCAAGCTTTCAGAACTTGGCCGGCCGCTGAACATGCTTGAGATCGGTTCCCACGCCACGCCTGAGATCATCCGCAACATGGCGGCTAGGGGCATGGTGAGGGTCACCGTGGAGATCACGCCGCGCGGTTCCGAGTTGATGGAAAAGGAACTGATTATCCGCAAGCGTCGGAAGATCAAGCTAGCGCAGGCCACTAAGGTAGGAGCCGCTGCGCTTGGCTAGAATCCGCACCATCAAGCCGGAATTTCCTCAGAGCGAGAGCATGGGGCGCATAAGCCGCGACGGGCGGCTGCTTTTCCTCATGCTTTTTACCGTGGTTGATGATGAGGGGAGGACTCGCGCGGCCCCGCGAATGCTCGCGAGCCTTCTCTACCCCTATGATGACGATGCCAAGACCCACATTGTCCAATGGTTATTCGAACTGGAGCGTGAGGGGTGTATTGTCCTCTATTCGCACGAAGGTAACGCATATCTCCAAATTGAAAAATGGCTTTCGCATCAAAAGATTGACCATCCCGCCAAGTCTCGCTTGCCATCTCCTATCGATAATCCTCGCGAGTCCTCGCGAACCCTCGCGCCTGATCTAGTACCTAGTACCAAGGACCTAGTATCTAGTACCAAAGAAGAAGCCGCGCCCAAGGGCGCTGTTGTTTCTTTGCCGGATTGGCTTGATCGCGAAGCTTGGTCAGCATTCCTCGAAATGCGGCGCAGGAAGCGGGCTCCGGTTACCCCCCACGCCGTGAAAATCCTCATCGGCAAGCTGGAGCGTTGGCGCACATCCGGCCATGACCCAACGGCGATCCTTGACGCATCGACGGCAAGCGCGTGGACAAACCTTTACGAACCCAAGGCAGAGCGAAATGGACAACAGAGACAATCTCCCCATGAACGCGCATACGACGTTGCCCGCGACTACTGCGCCGAAATCCTCGCCAGCGGACAAGGTGCGGAAGGTGGTGGCGTTGACGAAACTGCGCTCGCACTTTTACCAGCCGGGTCAAACAGAAGCCCAAATTAGGGGCGTGATTGACGACATGCTGGAAGACCTGGACGGGCTGACGCCCTATCAGGTTGAGGATGCTTGCGCGAACTACCGCCGCGATTCAGCCAATAAGTTTTTTCCCACCCCAGGCCAGATTATCGAGGCTTTACGCGGAAAATATTCCGAGCCGCCCCATCGGCTTCCAAAATACAATCCGGCTGAGTTCGACTGCCCGCGCGTTGGCAAGCTGAAGCCAGTTGGACAGATTTTGCGGGAGCACGGGTTCCAGAGATCGGCGGAGCAATACGAGTCCCGTTTTTCTTCAAGCGAACCGAAGGTGAGCGGCTCCCCATGACCCAACCAAAGGCAGGTACGACCATCTCCCCAATAGATGGCCCAGCTATTTTACGCTCAGAGCATAAACAGGATCGCATCATAAGCCCTGTTGCTGGAGCCCCTAAAGCCTGGAGATCAGAATGCCAGCTAGAGGCTGCAAGGGATCAGGGAAGGTTAGACGATCCAGGTTCCAAGTGGACAGCCTTCGATAGATTTGCAGCCGCCAAGAGATACCAGGAGATATTCGACATAACTGAATCTTCTGGAGGAAGGGATAGTACCCAGGCAATGAATGTGAGCCGCTCGAGCCGCCCCGGTCAGGGTAGCGATACTCGGGAGAGAGCATGGGATCTGCGCCTCTCGCTTGAAAGCAGATTGAGCCATCGAGATAGGATTGTCATCAGGAGCGTTTGCGGGGAGGGCCACGCGCCTTCCGTTGGCGTGGCGCTGATATCCCCGGGCTACAAACACACGGTCTGGGCGAGGTTCAGAGAGGCCCTGGATTCATTATGCGAGGCCTTTGAGCAAGTTCGTAAACAGCCTGGCGTCTTCAGCATGGAGCGCCGGGCTTAATGGAGGAGTTTGCTGCGGGTGCTTACATATTCAATCGAGTTAAAATGGATCCGGAAACGCAATGCTGGAATTGGGTTCCGAGCAAAATAGGTGGTGGCTACGGCCAATGTAGGTTTAGGGGCAGGGCAGTTTTGGCGCATCGGTTCTCATACGAAACGTTCGTCGGCCCAATCCCACCCCAAATGGTGATTTGCCATAAGTGCGATAATCCCTCCTGCGTTAACCCTCACCACCTTTGGGCCGGAAACCAGGATGCCAATATTGCAGATATGGTGAGGAAGGGGCGGCACGGGTCTCAGCGCCACCCGGAGAGAAGTTATTTTTCACTCCGCCGGGCCAAATCATGAAGCCCCCGATTTGTGCCTGTGGGGAAATAGCTCGCCCCAAGCAGCGAAATTGCTATCGATGCCACGCCGCCGCCAATCAGGTCTATCGGGCCAGAGTGAAACATTCGGCAGAAAAGGTGAAAAAGCTCGCAATCAAGATGATGAGCCTCAACATTCGTCTTGCACAAGCTTTAGAAGAATGATTCATATCTAGCTATGGTCGCAAGAATTGTAGGCGACCGATACATGAACCCGCCTTCTATCATGGTGAAGGAATTATGAGGCGCCCCGCGCAGGCGTTCTGGGTTCACCATCCACCGCCTCTAAGCCCAAGCGGCGCTTGAGCGGCTCATCCTAATTCTAATACCCAGTCACACCGTCCCGGCGAGCGCTTATAGCAAGCCTTTCCCAAAAGACGCGGGCTCCGCGTGTGGCTGGTGAAACACCCGAGGGGGTTAAATGACTTCACTGCTTAATGAGGCACTGTCCCTCCTTGACAGATCCAAGGCTGGAGATGAGTTAGCCGCACATAGCCTTGAATGCCTGATGAGATCCTATATCCCGGACGGAAGAGAGAACCTATTTGAGGGTATTCATCTCTCACCCATAGAGACCAGGATTGCTGAGAGGATATTTGCAAAACCCGGCAAGTATGTTCCCATAGAACACATCCTCAACGCCATGTACTTCGACGCCACTGATGAGCCCGGCTACCGCACAATAGCGGTTCATATTTGCAGAATCCGCCAGAAGCTAAGGGGAACGCGTTTCAGCATCCCGGACCAAACCCGAACCAGGGGACATGGCTATATGGGGCTTATCGCTGAGCCAAGCGCAGCGGCTCTCACACAACTAAAGGCAGCATAACATGAAGAAGAAGTCCAAGGGCCGTGGCGGGAAGTGCTAAGTGACTGAGATTTACGGCCTTCACTGTCCTGATACCGGCGCGCTTCGATACATCGGTAAGGCCAATTGCTCTAATGCCCGGCTTAAAAGCCACTTAGGGGCCTGCAAGCGGGGCCGAACACCTGTTCGCATTTGGCTCGCAAGCCTATTAGCGGACGGAAAATTGCCAATCCTTCGAGTGCTCGAAACCATCCCAGCTGAGCAATGGGAATTGGCGGAACGCGCAGCCATTAAAAATGCCCGAGATGGTGGCGCAGATCTTTTGAATGTCGCTAAGGGCGGTAATCAACCGGAGCCAATCCGGGACAGGGTATATTTTCTTAATCGTGAGTTGGGGCGAATGCTGAAACAGGGCCGGGTGAGCGCAGAGGCCAAAGCTAAATTGCGTTACGCTTCCATGAAGCGTCCAGACCTATTCCCCAATTGGGCGCGTCTTGCCTGATAGCGCCAATCCCGTTGGGAGGCCAACAGGCTTTGACGCCGAATTAGCCCGCACCATCTGCGACAGGATATCAGGCGGGGAGGGGCTAAGAGAGATTTTACGCGGCGAAAATATGCCGTCTCAGTCAATGGTTTATCGTTGGCTTGACGATAATGAGGAATTTAGGGAGCAGTATTCCCTGGCCCGCAGCATCCAAGCTGACACCATTGCAGACGAGATTCTGGAAATCTCCGACAATGCATCCAATGACTGGATGGAGCGTCGCAGCGAGGCTGAGAAGGGCGCGGGAGTAAATACAGGGTGGGTTCTCAACGGAGAGCATGTCCAGCGCTCCCGTCTAAGGGTTGATGCGCGTAAGTGGTATGCCTCCAAGGTCGCTCCGAAAAAGTACGGCGATAAGTTTACTAATGAGCATTCCGGCCCCGACGGCAGACCAATTGAGACGGTCACCGAAATAGTGCGTAAAATTGTCCGTCCTGGTTCGTGAGGTTGCCAGAGTATTCGCCCCGCTCCTTGAGCCAGCCCGCTACAAGGGCGCCCATGGCGGACGCGGATCTGGTAAGTCCCATTTCTTTGCCGAACAGCTAGTCGAGGATAGCCTTTATCACAAAGGGCTGCTCTCAGTTTGTATTCGTGAAGTTCAACAGACCCTAAAACACTCCTCCAAGCGCCTGATCGAGAAGAAGATCCAGGACATGGGGGTGGGCAAACAGTTCAAGGTCTGGAATGACAGGATCGAGACTCCTGGCGACGGCATTATTGCCTTTCAGGGCATGGCCGATCATACGGCAGAGTCGATTAAATCCCTTGAGGGCTTCAGCAGGGCGTGGGTAGAGGAAGCTCAAACCTTATCGCTTCGCAGCCTAACGCTACTGCGTCCTACGATACGTGCTGAGAACAGCGAGATATGGGCCGGCTGGAATCCCAGGCGCAAGTCTGACGCCGTTGATGAGTTTCTAAGGGCATCCAAGCCCAAGGACGCGATAGTTGTTGAGGCCAATTGGCGGGACAATCCCAAGTTCCCCAAGGTGCTTGATGATGAGCGCCTATTGGACCTTGAGAAATACCCGGATCGCTACGATCACATCTGGGAAGGTGGATACGCCAAGGCTCTAGAGGGGGCATATTTTGCGCGAGAGCTTGCCCTCTGCCGGGCAGAAGGCCGCATCACAAAGGTTAGCGCTGACCCGCTTCTCCCGACGCGAGCGGTTTTTGATCTAGGTGGCTCTGGCGCTACAGCCGATGCTATGGCGATCTGGATCGTTCAGTTCGTGGGCCGCGAGATCCGTGTTCTGGATTACATTGAGGGCATTGGGCAGGTCCTAGGCTATTACACAGCCGAGCTACGCGCCCGCAAATGGGATAAGGCCATCTGCATTCTCCCCCATGACGGGGTGAACGAAAATAACATCCTCGGTAAGCGGTATCATGAGCATCTCTCCGATGCCGGTTTCAATGTTCCAGCACCTATAAAGAACCAGGGCAAGGGCGCCGCGATGATGCGGATCGAGGCTGCCCGCCGTCTATTCCCGCAAATCTGGTTCAACGAAGCCACCACAGAAGCTGGGCGCGACGCGCTTGGCTATTATCACGAACGCAAGGACGAAGCGCGCAATATGGGATTAGGGCCTGAACATGATTGGTCTTCCCACGCCGCTGACGCCTTTGGGCTGATGTGCGTTGCTTACGAGCCTCCCGGCAATAACAAACCATGGCCGCAGCAAAGCGCCAAATGGGTAGTTTGATGAGCGAGCGCCCAATCTTAGTAAGCCAAGATGTTTATGCAATTTTCAATGATGAAGCTCGGACGGTCTATTTCGAGAAGCATTTGAGCGCTACTAATCGCATAGGTGGCAAGGCGCCTGCTGGTTACGAGATCCCGGCAGGATTTATGGAAATTGAGGCTCCGAAGCGTTGGCCCACGCAATCATCCGCATGGGTCATATAATTGGCCAAGCGTAAGACTATCTCCGAGTCCGAAGTCAAAGCCATTGTTCAAGCCGAGATAATCTCTGCCGATAGTTATGATGGGTCATTGGTCTCTGGCGAGCGTGCATCCAACTTCGATGCCTACATGGGCCGCCCTTACGGGAATGAGGTTGATGGTCGTTCCAGGGTTGTCAGCAGAGACGTACAGCAGACTGTAGAATGGCAGATGCCATCCTACATGCGTATCTTCACCTCAGGCGAGGATGTTGTTTCCTTCGAGCCTACAAACCAGGACAATGTAGAGCAGGCCAAGCAGGCCACAGAGTATGCTAACTATATCTGGAACTCGGATAATCACGGATTCCGCATCCTTTACGAGTGGGTTAAGGATGCGCTGATCTCCAAGGTCGGCATCATCAAGATTTATTGGGATGACAAGCCCAAGACCAAGCGCAAGCGGTATTCCGGCTTAGACGCACCTAGCTTTGCTCAGGCTGTCACACCTGATGATGTCGAAGTCTCGGAGCATACCGAGAATGATGACGGTACGCATGATGTAGTGCTTACCCATAAGCTGCCCGGTGGGCGCGTTTGCATCCTGAATGTGCCTCCTGAGGAGTTTCTCATCTCCAAGGACGGGCGCAATATCGAGGATGCGCGCCTAGTTGGGCATGGCAGATACCGCACCATCTCTGATCTACGCCAAGCTGGCTTTCCTGAGGATAAGGTAGCCGATCTTGCCGGCCAGGATGATGACAATTCCTCGGATGGCGAGGCCATCACCCGCGATACGGTAGAGGATAGTTCCTCGCATAGTTCTGATGGTGGTGGGCTGGATCCAGCCATGCGGATTGTCCGCGTTGTTGAGGCCTATATCAAAATTGATGTTGATGGGGACGGCATCGCTGAGATGCGTAAGGTCACCGTTGCCGGTCCTGGCTATACAGTTCTCTCCAATGAGGCGTGGGAAGGCCCGCGCCCCTTCGCCACGATTACGCCCATCATCATGCCGCACCGGTTCTGGGGCCTTTGCCCGACCGATACGAGCAAAGATACGCAGCTCATCAAGACCACCGTCCTGCGCCAAATGCTGGACAATGCATACCTCTCGATTAATCAGCGTGAGGAAGTCGATCATACCCGCATTGTGGACCCGGACGAGCTTCTAAGCTCTGCACCGGGCCGCAAGATACGCGTTACGCCTGGCAATGGCTTGGCAATCAATCCCATTCCCGTCCCCAATGTCATGTCGGAATGCATTGGGCTCCTGGATTACCTGGACCGCATCGACGAGGCCAATACTGGGGTATCGGAACGTACTCAGGGCCTATCCTCTGACACACTGAGCAACGAGACCAAGGCTCAGTCCCAGATGCTGATGTCTGCCGCCATGGGCAAGCAAGAGCTTATGGCCCGCGTGATGGCTGAGACGGGTCTGAAATCAGCATTTCGGCTCATTCTCAAGCTGGTCTGCATGTACCAGAAGCAACCGCGTAGCGTGAAGCTGCCGGGCGGCTGGTCTGATATGGACCCGACCGGCTGGGATGATGACATGGAGCTTAAGGTCTCAGTCGGCCTTGGCATGGGGGATCGTGAACATCAGGTCATGGCCGCGCAGATGGTTGGGGCGCTGCAAAAGTCTCTCCTGGCCCTTGGCTATATCTCGCCAGAGAACATCAAGAACGCGACGGAGTTGGGCCTTAATGGATTGGGCCTAAAGGGCGTCGAGCGCTTTGCCACCTTCCCGCAGGGCGATGCTGCCAAGCAACCTATTCATCTGCCGCCTCCGCAAAAGAGCGGCACCGACCCGCAGACACTTATCCAGCTTGAGCAGATTAAGGCCAAGGCCAAGGTCGATACAACGCAGATTACGGCCCAGGCCAAAGCCGCAACAGATACTTCGCTTAATCAGGCTGAATTGCAGCGCCATACGATTGAGAACCAGCAGCAAATGCAGCTTGAGGCCTTCAAGGCCAAGGTGGATACGGCTCTGGAATTGGCCGTCGCCCATATCAGGGCAGCCGCACAGATTGAAGCGGCAAGAATTACCGCGAGTGCCAGCGATGGGGCTGAGGCAGAGGCGCGCGAGTCCAGTCAGGAAGCTGCTTGACCGATAAAGTCCAACGCGGCCTAGCCGCAAAGAACCTCCTAGAGAACCAACTGTTCCGAGAGGTGATGACGGCGCTTGACGGCCTCTATCATGCCAAATGGCGTGCTGCCCAGACAGTCGAAGCCCGTGAGGATTTGCACCGTTACGTCACGGTGAGGGATCAAATCATCCAGGACATCCAGACTATCGCCACAACCGGCAAGCTTGAGGAGAAACGCCTCGAGGAGCTTGAGGGCAAGGTTGTGCGCCCGCCGATGAATGACTGGAAACGAGGGTACGGAAATGTCTGAATTTGAGGATGGCTCTATTGAGGCCCTCGCCGCATCAATTTCAGAGCGGGAAAGTGCCGGGCACGACCCCGACGCAGGCCGCCTAGAAGCCCTAGACAAACCACGCGATGCGAAACCGCAGCCGCAAGAAATTCAGCCTCAAGCTGTGGCCGAGGAGTCCACAAGCGTTGAGGAACCCGTTGTTGAGACCGCAGAGGCGGACGACAGCGAAACTACAGTTACTCCCGATCCCGTTGAGACCGAGAAGGCGCCGCTTGCCGTAGAGGCGAAGAAGCCGGCCGTTGAGGCTCACCCGACACCTGAAGATGATGGCGCTCGAAACCAGATATTTGAGCGCGCCAGTACACTTGTTCAGCAGCTCGAAGCAGAGGCCAACGCCAAGTTTGCAGACATTAAGAGCGAGGCAGATGTCCTTGCCCTCATGTCAAATTACCCGGCACGCTACAACGAGTTTGTAATCGCGCAGAGGAAATACCAACAGGCTGTTTTTGCCCGCAATTCCGTCCAGGAGGAAGCAAAGAAGGCTTTCCTGGCTGGCGAGCAAAAAAGGCTTCTCAAGGAAATCCCTGATTTGGCCGATCCCGAGAAGGGCGAGGCACTCAAGGCCGAATTGAGAGCTTATGCCAAGTCTCAAGGCATTCCTGACTCTCGCCAAGCCCGAAATGCGGACGAAGTTATCAGTCTGCACCGGGAAATGAAGATGGCGAAGGAATTGAAGACCTATAGGGACAAAGAGGCAACGCAGGCCAAGGCTCTCAAAGATGCTTCGGAGAAGGCGGCTAAGGCCCCGCCCGTTCAAAAGCCTGGCGCAACACGCTCAGAACCAGTGAACACTAAAATTCAGGAGTTGGAGGATCGGTTCGCAAAAACCGGACGGCCCGAGGATCTCGCAGCCGTTTTCGCCGCACGTGGCGGCTAACCCCACTCAAGGACCTAATCAACTATGACCGTTCAAACTAATGCCTTTGGCACCTATCAGGCCATCGGTAATCGCGAAGACTTGTCCAACGACATCACTCGCATTTCTCCCACCAAGACCCCGTTCCAGATGCTTGCCGGCAAGGGTAAGGCCTCCGGCAAGAACCATGAATGGCAGACTGACGCCCTGGCTACCGCCGTCACCACCAACGCCCAGCTCGAAGGCGATGTGATTGTTGGTTCGGCCTCCACCCCGACCGTTCGCCTGAACAACTATTGCCAGATCGCCTACAAAGACTGGGTTGTGACTGGCACGCAGGAAGTGGTCAACAAGGCGGGCCGCACCTCTGAATCCGCCCTCCAGAAGGCCAAGCGCCTTGCGGAACTGAAGCGAGATATTGAGTCCTCGCTTTGCTCCAATCAGCGTGGCGTGGCCGGTGCGACCGGTACCGTTCGTAAGCTGCGTGGCCTGGCGGCGTTCAATAACACCAATACCAACCGCTACACGGCGTCCACCTCCGGCACGAAGGGCAAAAACTCCACCGCCCCGACTTCCGCGACCGGCGCCCCGACCGATGCAGGTAATACCCGTGCATTGACCGAACTGTTGCTGAAGAAAGTGCTGGAACAGTGCGCCATCTCTGGTGCACAGCCTGACTACCTGATGGTTGGCCCGCATAACAAGGGCACCATTTCCTCCTTCGCTGGCCGTTCTGGTTCGCGTGAAGTGGTCAACAGCCAGAAGTCGATCTTGGGCACTGCCGACACCTATATGTCGGACTTTGGCGACCTCAAGGTTGTGGTCAATCTGTTCGGCCGTGAACGTGAATGCGTGGTCCTCGACCCGGATATGTGTTCGGTTGATTGGCTGCGCCCTGTGTTCAGCGAGAACCTGGCGAAGACCGGTGACTCGATCCGAGGCATGATCCTGGGTGAATATACCCTCCGCGTGAAGAACTACGGCGGTATCGGCGTCATCGCTGATATTAATACTTCCTCGTAAGCCTTGCTTTGGTGGATTTGCACCGGCTGTCTCGCGATGGCCGGTGCATACCATCCTCGTTTATGGCCGCTTGGCGTCCTTGGTGGGCTCTGGGCGGCCATTCTTTTAGCCATGAGAGTTCATGACCAAGCGAATTTTGGACCGCTATAACGGCCTAACGGAATACGTCCACATTGATCCGATGAGGCCGAATGATCTCATCATCGAGACCGTTCAGGATGATTTCCAGTCAATCCTTGATGATGTGAAGGTGGCGCGTGACGCGCCTGTCGGAAAGGAATGGCGATTGGTCGCCAAGTTTCCGATGATTTTCTATCACCAGGCCGCTCAAGAGGGTTGGCTCCATGACAAAGCCCGTTGGCGCAAGATGCTCAATGACCCGGACCTGAAGGGCTTCCGTGTCTGGGGCGGCCGCATTGGAACACCGGGCCAGATTTAATCTAACTGAGGGACGAGGGATGACAGAAACACCGGAGGCTGAAAAGCCGCCAGAACTGAGAATCTTGGTTTGCACTCCTGTTTATGGCGATAGCGTCAAGCGTGGCTATGCCCATAGCGTAGCCCAGGCAATGGCATTCTTTGCTCAGGTTAAGAGTGATGTTCCCAAGCGCATCGACATTCAGATGGCGTATTCTTCTAATCTGGTCGAAAATCGGCACATTCTTGTATCGCGTGCATTTCAGTTCGGCGCCACGCACTTACTGTTCTGGGATAGCGACATCAAAGCGCCACCGGACGCGATTGTAAGGATGGTAAACCACCATCTTCCCATCGTGGCGATCAATTACGCCAAGAAAGAACCGGAAGCCCGGCCAACGGCGTTCATTGATACCGATGATTACGTAGGCCCCTGCTACAGCCAAGAACAGCATACGGGCTTGCAAGCAGTTTCATCCTGCGGCTTCGGCCTGATGCTTATAGAAACTTCGGTTCTTCAGGATCTTGATACCCCGCTATTCCAATTCTCCCAGGTTGGCGCTGAGGGCGTGAAGACCGAGACTGAGGATGTGTTCTTCTGCCGTAAGGCGCGGGACGCCGGTTATGACATCGTGATTGACCACGATTTGTCCAAGCAATGCGCCCATCTTGGGGACTGGGAATATCTCTGTTCCCACTCCGATATTGCTCAAGCTGCCAAGCAAGAGCTTTACCGCCAGATGCCGACCACTGGCCCTGAAGTGGCTCATTAGATGAACGAGCTGGGGGGTGTTGAGCCGCATGACCTTAGCGGCTACTCGCGTACGACTTATAAGCAGCTTCTTCCCTGCCCTCTATGTGACGGCCTTACCGGCGTTGAAATGGTATTGGAGAATCTGCCAGTTATCGGACTGGGCAGGGTTCCGGTCGGGTACGGCTTCTGTTGTGTATGCGGCCACATCTACCAGACCACGCCGCCCCATGCTGACACGCTGGAAAAGTATTACAGCCAGTTCTCGAATTATGCGGGCCGAAAGCAGGCAATAGAGCCTAGCGCCATGACGCGCCGCCTTATGGATTTGGGCCGATTAAAGCCCGGCATGAAGGTCTACGAGGTGGGGTGCGCTACCGGCGATCACCTTTCCTGGATTCGGGAAGCTGGTTGCGAGGTTGGCGGGTGCGAGCCGTCACAAGCAGCCTGCGATAAGGCGAAAGAGTTTTACGGGCTTGCTATCGATTGCGGGCTTGAGAGAGATTTTCTGCCCCGGCAGATGGGCTTGAATCTAGTTCTGTTCTCAGGGGTGCTAGAACACCTCCCAGACCCCGTATGGGCGCTTAAGAGGGCCAAAACTGCCCTAGCGCCGGACGGGCATGTTTTGCTTGAGGTTCCGTGCGCGACCTCGCCTGAGTCTCTACCGCCCGGCTGGCTCGCCTTTGAACATCTGCACTATTACACCCCGCACGCAGTCAAGCGCTTATTGGAATTGAGCGGGTTTGAGCTGCTCGAAGCGCGCATCTCATATCGGGATTTTATTTACCCGGTTATTACAGCGATAGGCCGCAAAGCATCGAAAATACTGAACGCGCGGGATGGGGATGCAACGGCCTCACGCGAGTTCATCAAGACATATATGGACCGCGATAATGCATTCTGGGCTAAAGCGGCGCAGAAGATAAACGAACTGCCGCCCGATCTTGATGAGGATCTAGTTATTTGGGGGGCAGGCATACACACCTCGCAGTTGCTGGACCGCCTCCCGACCCTTAGTCGCCGCGTTAAGTATATCGTGGACAGAGACCCTCAGAAGTGGGGCAAGCAAATCGCTGGGTTAGATGTGCTGGAACCAGGCACATACATTCGCGGCGTGATGGGTCCATTCATGGATCAGACCATGCTTCTGGTCTCCTCTTATGCCAATGAAATGGACATAGTGAAGGAGTTGGCGGCGAGCGATGTGCCCGAGAGCCTCATCATAAGGCTCTACAACTGAGAAAAGTAGCGATTATCGGTCGCTGCTATAGCACGCGTTCCGATGCGCCCTGGGATGACCCAAGCTGGGAGCTTTGGTCACTGGCATGGGATCCCATCCCGGTCACACACCGGATGTTCGAAACGCATCAGAACTTCCGCATGTACATGGGGAACAAGGAAGACGGGGATTGGCATGTCTCCGGCCTTCGCATGTCGAAGGTGCCGATTTACATGCTGGATAAGCAGGGCGACATTCCAATGTCCGTCCGCTATCCAATCGAAGACATAACAAAGCTGGTCGGTAAGGCCACATCTAAGCAAACGCCTTATCTGGAATCCTCAATCGCCTACATGCTCGCCCTAGCGGTGCATGAGAAGGTTGACCGCGTTGGAATCTGGGGCGTGGATTTGCACTGCGAATCTGAGTGGGCCTACCAGCGCCCCAATTTAGAATATCTCATCGGACTGGCGCGCGGCAAAGGCGTGAAGGTCTACATCCCACCTCAGAGCTGTCTCTTAACACACCAATTTGGTGTGCCCTACGGCTTTTGGTCTGCCACGCAAGGAACGTAAATGTCATTCCCAGCTACCCAAGTTACAAATCTCTCTGCGTCCGGAGCGATCACGCCAGATGGTGCGGCCCGCATTGTTGGGGTCTTTGTTACTACGTCGTCGTCTCTGACGCTGAAGTTCTGGGATGCCCCGACCGCGACCGGGAGCGTATTGCTACCGACCACTGCCGCCATCACGGCTCCTGCATTTTACCCAATGAGATGCACTATCAGTAACGGCGGCTTCTGCACTTTCGGCGGCACTGGAACTGTCTCGATTTATTGGGAACGGGCTTAAATGGCCGAGGGGCCGATTGGCGAGTTTTACCGTAGCTACCCCGATTTCTGCGCGCTCCACCGCAATGAGCCCGGGCAGCCTTTAGTCATTGTCCCGTGCCATGAGCATACGTGGGGCCATATGCGGGCACTTTGGGCCAGTGATACGCCAGGCCCGGATGGCCGCGTTGGTTGGTGGGAAAAAGCTTGGTCGCCCATCAAAGATTTGAACGCGATGGTCCGCAACGCGGCGAAGATGGCGGAAGACCAAAAGCTTAAGGCGGCATACGAATCGCTGCATCCCGAAGAGATAAATTCCGATGAGATGCTGCTATCCATGGGCCTGGAAAAGGAAACCATAGGTTGGCATGAGGAGCGCAATCATCATGTGCGCGCCAACGGTCCTGATAGCAGCCGCTGGATACCGGAAGGATGGAGGCACGAGTTCACGCTGTTGAGCGCGACCGGCTATCACGAGTGCTACAAATTCCACCGCGATACCGAAGGCAATAAATCGCCGGTCTTCCATGGGCATATGCCGGGTTATGCCTGATGGGGTGCGAGGCTGTAATTTGCGCTCGTGATCTTGGTACGACAGGCCAAGTTGGTCTTGATTGCAAGCGGGCAAAGACCGGGGACATTATAGACGCACAGCCTACAGGGTATGACTGGCGGCCGGCCGTTCTTGGCCAGGTGATCGCACCTGACGGGACAAACCATTCGATGTTTCGGCTGGTGAAATTCACCCACGCCAGCGTGACGCTCGCGCAGGCAATGACGCTGATGGTGCCGGAGCAGGACGTAGACCCGCTCAATCCAAGTCCATACCTGCAATATCGGGCCAAATATATCGACAAAACTAAGGTCCAGGCCCTCTTCCCAGCCTTCTATGATTATTTGCTGGATGATCTACGGGCCAGCCCGTCTATCACGCTGAATGTGACGGCGGCGCAGATCAACTCCTGCGTCTCCACTCGCACACCGATAGCGTTCTGACATGAGCACAACCTTCACGGTCGGCTCATCTCACACATACCCAAGCGTCGCACTTGCTCTTGCCGCCGCGCCTTCCACGCCGACTGGCGGCTATTTTCTGGATATGTATCCGGATAGCGAATTTTCAACTTCTACCGATACGCCGCTTGCCGGCTTCACCACGAGCGCCGCCAATTTCATCACGGTAAGGGCGGCAACCGGGCAAGCATATAGTGATGCCGCAAGCCCTGTCGGCAGGTATGATTCAAGCAAGGGAGTGGCTTGGAAAACCACGGGCACTTATGGCAATGGTGTCTGTCTTTCGGTCAATAATGATTATGTGAATGTCAGCGGCATTCAGTTCAAAGCAACAAGCAACAAAGCCCGCGCGATTTTCAACATTAAAGGCGGCGGCTCTGGCGCCCATTGTACTGTAGATAGAATCATCGTTGAGACGCCCGGCCCTCAGGATGGAGGCGGCGCATGTGCAATTTCTAATTGCAATGACGCTACCAATATCCTTGTTGTCGTTCGCAGCACATCAACCTCCGGTCCTGGCATAAATGGACAGAGCGATTCATTCGGCGGCAAGATCATCAACTGCACCGTCGTTCGCCCGACAGATTTCACGGCTGGCGGCAATGGTATATCGACTAACTACAATAATCAGACCATCAAGAATAACGCGATATTCGGGTTCACCACACCGATTAGCGGGTCAGCCACTGGTAGCTGTACCTTCAACGCCACTGATCAGGCGTCGTGCGCTGGCTCAAGCAATGTCACCAGCGTTGCGTTCACCACCGCGACATTCGATACGGTCGTAGACACCAATTATAATTACAGGCTGGTCACCGGCAGCGCACTTTTGAATGTCGGCACGAATACTGGGGCGCCTGCCGCGGACGGCTTCGGCACTTCCCGCCCACAGAATACTACCGTCGATATGGGCTGGCATGAGTTTGTTGCGGGCGGCGGCGGGACTGTTCTCTCGCGCTATTACTATAACCAACACATTGCAAGGGCTGCTTAATTGTTCAAGAATGTAGCCTCGCAGAAGTTCATCGTCTTTGCGTTTGACGCGACGACCAATGTTCCGAAGACGGGCGATGCCGCGAATATCACTGCCTATGTCTCCAAAGACTTCGGCACCGTCACTGTGCTTGGTGACACATCCGCAACGGAAATGGACGCGACCAATGCGCCCGGATACTACCTCTTTGACGCAACCCAAGGAGAAACCAACGGCGACTGCCTATTAGTCAGCGCTAAAAGCTCTACCGCAAATATCAAGGTTCTGGGGGCGCCCGCCACCATATTCACCTATCCGACAACCGGGATTCTCGCTCCCGCCACCTCAGGCAGAACGCTTGTGGTGGATGCTTCCGGGCTCGCTGACGCCAATATGGTCAAGATGGGGCCGACCGGATCAGGTACGGCGCAAACAGCCCGCGATGTCGGGGCTTCGGTTCTACTGTCAGCCGGCACGGGCACGGGCCAGCTTGATTTCACATCGGGCGTAGTGAAGGCCAACGTCACTCAATTTGGTGGCTCCGCTGGTACATTCGCGTCTGGCCGGCCAGAAGTTAATGCAACGCATTTCGCCGGCACAATATCTGCCGGTACGGCAGGCTATGTTGGCCTGGACTGGGGCCATGTCACCGCTCAGTCAACCGCCGTCAATCTAAGCGGCACCACCGTCAATCTCTGCAATACGATTACGACTTACACTGGCAATACGGTTCAGACCGGGGATTCATATGCCCGCATTGGGGCAGCAGGCGCGAGCCTTACCTCCGTTGGCCTGGCCGCCACGCAGACATTCAGCAACACGGGGACATGGACCGGCAATCTCACCGGATCGGTTGGCTCCGTAACTGGTCTGACGGCCTCCAATCTGGATGCAACCGTATCTAGCCGCCTTGCCACCGCTAGCTATACCGCACCGCCTAGCGCTGCATCCAATGCCACCGCTGTTCTGACTACTCAGATGACGGAAAGCTATGCGGCTGACGGGACGGCTCCGACGCTGGCGCAGGCGCTGATGCTTATTCAGCAAATTCTCTCTGAAAGCTCCGTCGCTACAACTACGCTTACAGTCAAGAAACTTGACGGTTCGACAAGTGCGGCCACCTTCACCCTTAACAGCAGCACGGCCCCAACTTCGATTACCAGGACAACTTAATTGGCGATTTCCTCGCTTGTTGTTCGCTCCGGTGTCGGCTCCTGGGGTGATATAGCCCATCTAATTACGCGCGGGCTTGATATTGGGGCGGAAGCGCCAAACCCATGGACTGCCGTATCAGCGCCATCAACAACTTGGACGAATGTAAGCGGGCCAACGAATGTCTGGACTGAAGTTGTGGCTCCCTCAACGACATGGACAACCAGCTAAGTGACCATCAGCACTTTTGCCGACCTTAAGTCTCAGGTCGCAACATTCCTCAATCGTTCGAACCTGACCACCCAGATCCCGTATTATGTCCAGCTCGCGGAAACGCGCATTGCCTACGGTTCTGAAGACCCGCAATTTCCCTCTGAGCCGCTTCGTATCCGCGCAATGGAAACGCGGGCATATGCAACAATCAATGCCCAGGCCATCCAGCTACCGACTGGGTATCTGCAACAGCGCCGCCTCTATCTCGCCAAGACGCCTAACGGGCAACTAAAGTACGTCACCCCGGATCAGTTCTGGACTGACGCTCGCACCGGAACCACCGGACAGCCGGTTATCTATACGGTTGAGGGCGAGGCGTTCTATTTTACGCCTACGCCCGACACTAGCTACACCGGCAATATCGACTACTATAAGAAGTTCACCGCGCTTTCAGCCGATGCGGATACCAACTGGCTTCTGACAACTGCCCCGAATGTCTATCTTTACGGGACGCTGCTGGAAGCCTTCAGCCATACCAGAAACATGGCGGCGGCGCAGATCAACGCCAGCCGCTTCGCAGGCATCGTTAACGCTCTGAACAGTGCCGATAAGGCAGACCGCCACGTTACGCCCTGGACTGCCAGACCGGATACCTGCACGCCGTGAGGGTCAGGTTCAGTGATTGGCAGCCCGACCTCCAGGGCCTGACCAATCAAGGCCAGCAGGACATCAAGAATGTATATCCGACCGGGCAGGGCGGCTATGCCCCGGTTCAGGCTTTGTCGGCCATTTCGACAACTGGATTATCTGCGAAGTGTCAGGGCGCTTTTGCGGCCCAGGATTCAACGGGTACGACAAACAGCTTCGCCGGGGACGGCACGAAGCTATATAAATTATCGGCGGGCGTTTACAGCGATGTGTCCAAAGTCGGAGGGTATACCGTCTCGACAACTGACCTCTGGGAATTTGTCCAGTTCGGCCAGAACGTCATCGCAACCCAGATCGGCAATGTTCCCCAGAACTATCTCATGGGGTCTTCATCGGTATATGCGGACCTCGGAGGCTCACCGCCAAGTGCACGGCACGCCGCCGTCGTTGGCGATTTCGTTGTACTTGCTAACACCTCGAACGACACGGCAGAGATTTATTGGTCAGGGTTTAACAATTCCGCCCAATGGACCAAGGGAACAAATCAATGCGATTCCCAGACCCTTCCTAGCGGTGGCTGGATTCAGCGGATAACCGGGGGGAAATCCGGTTGGGTATTCCAGGAATTTGCCGTCTCGCATATGATTTATCGTGGCGATGAAACGATATTTCAGATCGACACCATCGACCAATGCCCCGGCCTTTTCGCGCCAGGCGCCTTAGCTAAGGTCGGGGATGATCACTATTACTACTCACAGAACGGTTTTCAGCATTTCAACAATGGCGCTTTTGAGCCCATTGGGGATGACAAAGTAAACGGCTGGTTTGCCGCCCATCTGCAATCGGGCACTTCAAGCATAATTACTGCGAGCGCTGACCCATCATCCAAATATGTTGTCTGGTCCTTCGTTTCGACGGATGCGACAGACACAACGCATCCCGACACGATGCTGATTTATAACCGCTTCGCCAAGCAGTTCTCTTACGCCAAACTAGATCATGAATTGGTTTATCCGGCCAAAACGGATGGCGTGACGCTGGAACAACTCGGCGCCATTTATACCAATCTGGAAACCGTCCCCGTCTCCTTTGACAGCAGGCAATGGACTGGTGGCTCGCCCTATATGGGAGTGTTTAGTACCGGGCACCAACTCGCCAGCCTGGCCGGTTCTAATCTTGCTGCACTGCTTGAGACGGGGGATTTTGAGGGCATGCAGGGCAGGCGATCTATAATTGATGGAATTGGGCTGGCTTGCGATACGAGCGCCGCAACTGTGGTCATTCGTAGCCGGGAGCGGTTTGCAAATAGCGTTACAGATACCTCTAGCGCCACCATGGAGACGAACGGGGGGTTTGGCGTCTTGAGCGAGGGTTCGCTGCATCGCGTCCAAGTCTCTATCCCAGCCGCTACCACATGGTCATTTGCAACGGGCGTTGATGTCTCGGCACAGGACGCCGGCGAGCTATGACAAAGGTTCTTCCGCCTAATGGTGGTACGCCAGAGGAAGTGGCGACGGCGGTAAACGCGGCCCTGAAGGGAAATCTTAATTCAACGGATAGTGTTACGCTATCAGCCAGTGTTGCCTCAACGACAGTCCTGGATCATCGAGTAGGAACGAACACCAAAGTTTTTCTCTCTCCGCAAACCGCTAATGCTTCGGCTGAGATGGGGAACGGAACCATCTACATTGATCCGGCTGACTATGTGTTGAAGACTTCTTACAAAATCAGGCACGCGAACAACGCGCAAACAGATAGGACATATTCCACGGTGTTACTGGGTTGAGCACTTTCAACGGCGGCGTTCTCGACATTCCGGGGCTCATGCCCGTCAATATCGGGTCATCGCAAGGCTATGGCGTTCCGTTTGCGCCTCAGATTAGGCCGCCGCAAACCCAAATATCGCAGCCCGCGCCAAGTGTAGCGGCTCCTCAATCGTCCGCCCAAATGTATGGCGGCGCACCAGATATGTCTCTTGGGTCAGGGGGTGGCGGTCTTGGTGATACCAGCTTGCAAGACTTTGGTGGCAGCCCGTTCGACTTTGCGAACTACCAATCCTATTCACCGCAGATCAGCCCCCTTTCGTATGGAAGTTCCAGCAGCGGTGGACTTGGGGATTTTGGGCAGGGCATTTCTGACCGCATAAGCTCTATCGGCAATTCACCGAATATCACCGGGGACAATATATTGCAGGCCGGCATCAATGCAGGGGGGCTGTTCTCGCCATTAGTGCCTATCGGGGCTGGCATATTGCAAGGGTTCAACGTGCTTGATCCAGGGCAATCTACGAACAACGCTGCTGCTGACTTCGCAATGAAGCCCGGGTTCATTCAGAATACGACAGCTGACCTTGCTAATTGGGTTGATCGACATTTATTTGGCGGTGACTATATGCCAATCCCAAATCCACAGCCGCAGGATGTCACTCAGCGGATTCAAGAATTAATCAACAGCGGCGGCTTTAGTGACCACTCCTCCGGCTCCGGTGTCGATATTGGCAACCAGTGGAATTTAAATCTTCCGGGCGATTCACCCGGTACCCAGGACTTCGGCCAGATGGGGGCGCTGTGGCAAAAATTCTGGAACGGCGACAGTTCTCCTGGAAGTTGGGGCAATAATGATTTCATGGATAATCTCATCTACTCGCCGAATGGTCTTTAAGTGCATCTAGTCCAGATACCGCCCGATAAGGTCATCAACGGCGAGTCTCCGCTGGAAACCATGTGGCCGATGATTGCGCCCTTCTTACAGAAGGCAATAGACCATTCGCACGATATGGCAACGCTTGAGGAAACCTACGATGACCTGATGGCAAAGCGTCATCAGCTCTGGGTGGTTATTGACGATAACAAAAAGATAAATACTGCCGCCGTCACGCTGCTTCAGAAATACAAAACTGGATTGGTGCAGGCTACCATTGCCATGCTCGGTGGGGAGAGCGGGAACCTCAAAGACATACTTGAACTTCGCTCAGAGTTAGAAGCATGGGCGAAAACCGAAGGCTGCAACCGCATACGATTCTTCGCGCGCAAGGGTTGGGCCAAATATTTGCCGGATTACAAGCTGGCATCTTACGTAATGAGTAAAGACATCTAATGATCCGCGATATTGATGTTCCGGAAACGCCAGAGCGTTGGCGGCTGAAGATTTGCGACCGCTGGTGTTATGACATGGGCGGCGATAATACATCGACCTCAAGCCAATCATCTGCGCCTTGGGCGCCGGCACAGGGCTATCTCACGGACCTGATGGGCCAGGCCAAGACCCTGTATAATCAGGGCTCGCAATACGCCCCGTTCTCGACGGTTGCCCCGTTCTCGGATCAGACCCTCCAAGGGCTGAATATGACGCAGAACTTGGCGAACCAGGGCTCGCCTAATGTCAATGCCGCTAGCGGCGCACTGACCAATCTGCTTCAGGCCCAGAATACACCGATCAATCCATATCTGGATCAGATGTATAATGCGGCATCCAAGCCCGTCATTAACTCGGTCAACGCTCAATTCAGCCAGGCGGGGCGTACAGGTTCCACAGCCAACCAGGATTCGCTCACCTCAAAGCTTGGCGATGTCGCGGCTGGTATTTATGGCACCGGCTACGAGAATGCTGCCAATCGCAATCTCCAGCAGAATAACCAGAAGATAGCTGGCGCGACGCTGGCCCCCTCTCTGGATGCTGCCCGTTATGCCCCGGCTCAAAATCTCCTGACGGCCGGCAATGCATACGACCAGAAGGCCAATCAATATATTCAGGATGCGCTATCGCGCTGGAATTATGGACAGGAACAGCCCTGGAACCTGCTCAAGAACTACGCCGCTGGCGTGTTGGGTGGGGGCAGCCAGGGTGGAACTACCACCGGAACATCTACGGCCCCGACGCAATCACCCATCCCGCAACTTCTAGGAACGGGAGTGAACTTGCTGGCGCAAGATAGCAGCAAGGGTCCGGGCTCAATCTTTGCTAACCTGTTGGGGTGGTAAATAATGGCTACTGTCTACGATTGGTCGCCACTCTTCCAGGCTGTGAACGGTGCGATTACCAAGTACGGCGAACGGAACCAATACAACAACCTGATTAACTCGCTGTCTGGGACGCCCGGTACGGCGGCTACCCCGGAAACTCCAACGGCATCAACGCCGCTTTCTTTGCCTGGAGGCGGAACCACCATGCTCAATGGGTCGGTGCCAGCCCTTCCGGCGACGCCCGGCACGCCGGGGCCGCTCAGCGGAGTCAGCCCGCAAATTCTCCAAGCGTTGCGGAATGCGCCGCCCCACGTTGGGTTGCCACTTCTGCTTCAGCTCGGAACCCAGCAGCACAAGTATAGTCAAACCCCGCAATACGATCAGCAGGGCCGCGCCTTTGTGACCGACGACCAGGGCAACGTGAAATATCTGGACGGCATCTCGGCGCGCGACAAGGTTGAGTTTCAGAACGGGCAGGCAGTTGATCCATATAAAACGCCCGTTGGCACAATCATCCCCAAGCAGAACGACCCCAACAAGCCATTCAATGCTGACGGGACGCCCAACAAGGCGTTTCAGGGATACGAGAAGGGCAAGATTGCCTCTCAGCAGGCCCCGCAATGGGCTAACATTGACCTCGCCAAGCAGCGCCTTGCCGCCGTGCAGGCTGGGGTTATAGACCCGGATTCTATCGGGATGATGGCGGATCAGGTCTTGGCCGGCGACAAGAGCCCTTTCCAGAACTTAGGCCGTGGCGCGCAAGGATCTGAAAATATCGCGGCGCTTCGCAAGGAAGTCATGACACGCGCTAAGGCGAGAGGTTTGGGCGGCGCTGACCTTGCTTCTCTCAATGCTGAATTTGCTGGCTTGACCGCTGGCGAGCGCACCTTGGGTAACCGCACAGCTAATATCGAAATGGCAGCTTCCGAAGCCCAGAACCTTATGCCCATCGCACTGGCCGCATCCAAGGCTGTTTCTCGAACCCAATACCCGACACTTAATAAGCTTCAACTTGCGATCCAACAGGGTACGGGCGATGAGAATGTCGTTAAACTTGGCGTCGCGGTGAACGGTTTGGTGAACACCTATGCCCGCGCTATTTCCCCTACCGGCAACCCGACCGTGAGCGACAAGGATCACGCCCGCGAGATTCTCGATAAGGCTTGGTCGAATGGGCAATTTGAAGCCGCGGTAGGGCAGATGCAGCAGGAAATCGCGGCGGCTCGCAAATCTCCCGGCTCAGTACGCGGCGAGTTCAGAAATGCCATTAGCGGCCACCAGGGCGGCTATGCGGCGGTTCCTGATGCGCCAGGCGCTGGCGTGCCCGCTACTAGCGGCGGGTGGTCTATCAAGCTGAAGGGCCAATAATGCCCACTTATGACATCACATCCCCGGACGGCAAAACCTATGAAGTGACGGCACCGGAAGGCGCGACACAGGATCAGGTATTGCAGTATGTCCAGCAGCAGCACGCAGCCGTTGCGGGCGCTCCAGCCAAGCCGCCCATGTCCTTTGGCGATAAGCTGAACAATGCTGCCGCTGGCGTAAACAATGCCATGTACAGCATCCCGCAGTCACTCATGGAGCTTGCGGCACGCGGCACGGATGCGCTTGGCCTATCCCATGGGGCCTATCCTGGTCTTCATAAGGAGTTCATGGATGCACGGGAGATGGCTGCGCCGGTTGGAACCGCAGACCCCAATAGCGGCGCCTTTAAGGGCGGGGAGATTGCTGGCCAGGTTGCGGCCACGCTCCCGCTTGGCGGCATGAATCTGGCGAGAGGCTTGGCGTCAAAAATCCCGGCATTGGAGGCGGCGGCCGCGAACTCTCCACGCCTGGCAAAGCTCGCTGGCGGTATTGCTAATGGCGTTGCACAGGGTACTGCAGGCGCCGCCCTTACATCCAATTCAAGCGATGCGCCTTTAGGCGGCCAGCTCGGCTTGGGTGCTACATTGGGTGGCATGATACCCGTTGCGGGGGCTGGTTTGCGCGGCATTGGTGGCAAGGCTCTGCCACTCCTGCTTGGCGAAACCACTGGCGGCGGTGCTAAGGCTGTCAAGAACGCTTTCACTTCTGGGATCGAAGGTGGTGCATCCGGGGATGCATTCCGGCAGAACCTCCGCGATCCCTCCAGTTGGATGGGCGTTGTGGATGATGTGAAGGGCGCGCTTCAGAAGATGAAGCTACAGCGTTCCCAAGCATATCGCTCCGGCATGACCGATATTTCCAAGGACGCGACCGTTCTGGACTTCGCGCCGGTCGATAAGGCCCTGGAAGATGCCAATGCCGTTAATAGCTTCAAAGGCAAGGATCTGGCTGGCAAGACTACCGATGTCCGCAAGGAATTGAACGACGCCATCACCGATTGGAAGAAAGAGCCAGCCGCCGATTTTCATACCCCGGAAGGCTTCGATGCTCTGAAGCAAAAGATTGGGGACATTCGAGACGCCCAGCAGTACGGCACTCCGCAATGGAAGGCCGCCAATGATGTCTATTCCAGCATTCGCAAGACAATTGCCGACCAAGCTCCGGCCTATGACAAGGTAATGAAGGATTATTCCGAGGCCTCCGATCAGCTATCGAGTCTCACGAAAGAGTTCTCGTTAGGCAATAAGGGCAACCCTAATACCGCACTCAAGAAGCTGCAATCCATCATGCGCGATAATGCCAATACGAGCTGGGGCAATCGTGTGGTCGGCGGGCAGACACTTGAAGATGCGGGCGCGACAAATCTTATGTCGAAGCTATCTGGTCAGGCCCTTAGTTCTCCGCTCCCGCGCGGGCTGAATAAGATGGCAGACGCCGCAGCCCTTATGCTTTCAGCCCCAGCTCTTATGGCGGCCCCCATTATGTCTCCGCGCCTTGTTGGCGAGGGCGCCCATGCTGCGGGGCGCGCTATTGGCGGAACTGGCAGAGCATTGAATGCTGCCGGTCTCGACCTATCCAAGATGCCGAAGTTGAGCCTAGCTACTCTTTTGGGCTCCACGGCCCCCGGCTTGCTTTTGGCAAATCAGAACTAGCTCGCCACTTATCTATCTTCGGCTGAAGGGCCCTTGCGGCCCAAATAATCAGCGGCCCACCAACAGTTATCGCAAGAATCCTGGCTGTGTCGAATGACATGCCGGGCATCAAACCACATCTTCAAGGTTGATCCAAGCCCATGACTGGCGTCCCAAGCTATTCCACGACCGCCTCAGAAAACGTCAATGCCAACACGGGCATAAACTGGGATGAGGGCATGTCCCCCGCCGCAGTTAATAATTCCGCGCGCCAAAACATGGCGGACATGCGGACACAATGGAACGATGCGAGCTGGTTCCAATATGGCACTGGCTCAAAGACGACCGTTATTCCGGTATATGTCTCCGGCACCTCATTTAAGGTAACGGGCGTTAATGTCACTGCCTATTGGACGGTTGGGCGTCGTGTCAAAGCTGTTGGTTCTGGCACGGGAACGATCTATGGCACAATTTCCAATTCCGTCTTCAGCACCGATACCACTGTTACCGTCGTCTGGGATTCCGGCTCCCTCTCGAATGAGACACTGGCGATCTATGCAGGCACGCAGCAGGTAACCGGGCAGCCCGTTCCCATTGATAGCATTGGCGGTGTATCCAAATCTTGGACGCCTACCGATGCGAGCGGCGCCGGACTCAGCCTGACTATAACCGGCGCGGGGTATTCTACGATAGGCCCCCTTACTCACGTTTGGGGTAATATAATATTCCCCAGCACAGTTGACGCTACGCAAATTTGTATTGGTGGCCTCCCCGCTACGGTCAAGAATACAAACGGTGTGGGTGGCGGCTTCCCAGTTCTCGGACTATCGACGGATAATGGCCAGTTCGTCAAAAACACCACGACATTCAAGATTTATCAGTCTAACGGAACATCGCGGCCCAACAGTGGGTATAGCGCCGGTACCTTCTATTTCCAGGCTTGGTATGTGACTGCCTGATGACCCGCTTAATTAACTCTGCGGGCCTGGCTCTTATCAAGGAATTTGAGGGCCTTCGGCTTGAGCCATATCAGGATGGAGCGGGTATCTGGACGGTCGGATATGGCCATACGCGGGGAGTAACAGAGCATACCCACTGCACACCTGAAATAGCCGAGGCTTGGCTAGAGGCTGATCTACAGGAAGCGGAAGGCGCTGTTTCCAGATTGGTCAAGGTCAAGCTGACGGACAATCAATTCGCGGCCCTTGTCTCTTTCACCTTCAACATGGGGCAGGGGAAATTGGCAGGCTCGACGCTGCTCAAGAAACTAAATGAGGGCGGGTACGACCTTGTACCGGCATATCTGCGGTCTTGGATCTTCGTAGCTGGGAAGCAATCTGAAGGCTTGAGGCGCAGACGCACGGCCGAAGCAAATTTATGGAGTTGCAAGTAATGAAGTTGGTTGATAACTGGAAATCCGCCTGGAAGTGGGTATCCGTCCAGATTGCCATTGTAGCCGCTGCACTTCAGGCCGCGATTATTGCCATTCCCAATCTTGATACATGGCTTGGCGATAAAGTAACCCATTCGGTTGGGCTGGTGATGCTGGTCAGCATTGTTCTTGGCCGTCTCGTCGATCAGTCTAAGCCTGCTGCCTGATGCCGCTATTCCTTCTGCCGTTCATAGGATGGGCCAGGAGCGCTTTAGGCGCGGTCTTTCAGTTCTTGTCTACTCCATTAGGGATGAGAATAGCCGCCGCTGTCGCGGCTTGTTTGGGCCTGTGGTGGTTTGGGCAGCATGAGTTTAATTCCGGGAAGCGAGCTTGCGAGACGCGCCATGCGGAAGCCGCAGCCCAGGAACGCACCAGAGAAGTCAAGGTCTTTGCTGATGCTGATACCCGCGCAGTTGCGCGGTCTGCCATATCCGAAACCCGCAACACTCAAAACAGGACAATCGTTCGTGTCATCCATGACCAAACTGCGGCGATGCCAGACCATGATGCTACTTGCATTCCCGCTGATATTGCTGACCGCTTGCGTGAAATCCATTGACGTACAGAAACCCCAACTTCCAGCCGTCCCATTGGGTCTTACTGTCTGCGCCAACCTGGCAGTTCCCGCCATCCCCGGCGAACGAGGAACGGCCCTCACCAAAGAACAGGCAGCTAATTCCTTGGCCGAACAGCGGGCAAGCGCGTTATCCAAGGATAGATGCGTGAAGGATAATCAAGCATGGTACCTGGATCTCCGCAAAAGCCTCTCCAAATGAATCACGAACAGGTAGAAAGTGTGAAACACATTGCTGATATAGCGGCTGCGGTCGTGGCCGGTGCATCTCTTGTCGGCCTTCTCCCATCCATAGCGGCGCTATTTACGATTGTCTGGACGGGCATTCGGATCATCGAGACAGATACTGGCAAACGCATCATAGCTTGGTTTAAGCGCGCTTGACAAAACGCGAGGGGCCGCGCCGTCACATAGTCATTCCAGACTGTCAGATAAGGCCCGGCGTTCCGACCGATCATATTGACTGGATCGGGGAGTACATTGCCGAGAAAAAGCCCGACGTTGTTGTTTGCCTAGGTGACTTCTGGGATTTGGCCTCGCTCAATTCCCATTCAGAGAAGGGCTCGCAGCCACTAGAGGGCACACGCTATAAAGACGATATTTGGGTAGGTAATGAGGCTTTTAAGCGCCTCTCAGCCCCGATAGATAAAGAACATGCCCGCATATACGCCAGCCACAAAGCCCGCTGGAACCTTCGCAAAGTCTTCCTGAAGGGCAACCACGAAATCAGGGCCGATAGGGTCATCAATAACGACCCCAAATATACCGGCGTGCTTTCCTCCGATGATTGCCTGACCCCGGGATGGGAGCGGCATGAGTTCTTGAAGGTCGTTGAGATAGACGGGATTCTGTACTCCCACTATTTTAAGATGCAGAACTCCAATAATCCGATTGGTGGATCAACCGATAATAGGCTGAACAAAATTGGCGCGACCCACGTTCAGGGCCATCAGGTCGGCTTTCTATACGGCAACAGGGTTTATCCCGATGGAAAGACCCGCCACTCCCTGACATGCGGCAGTGCCTACGTTCATGATGAAGATTATCGCGGTCCTCAGTGCAACAAGCATTTCCGAGGCATCGTGGTTTTACAGGAAGTCCATGACGGGGATTTTCTAGTAATGCCGGTAAGCCTTGATTTCCTGTGCCGCAAGGCGACGGGGAAAACGCTCCAACAATTTCTAAGACTGAAGTACCCGACAAACGAGTGGAACAATTTATAGCCGAGGGGCAAATGAAGACAGATAGATGGCCGGCCGAGATCATTACATATCGGGCAAAGCGGGAGGGCGCTCCGGAGTTCAACGCCAAGATTGACTTCGACCCAAGGACCGGGAAGCCGTGGGGTGTTTTCATCTGGCGTTCGGATAGAACCACGCAAGATGTTGACGATGATCTCGACGAGGTAAGCCGCAAGATCAGCCGCGTGATGCAGCGGAGATACCCATGAGTGCAGCAACGCTGGCATACCTTCTCCAAGCGAATAGAGACACGCCTATCTATCTCTGCGTCCAGGACGATGAGACAAAGCAGTTCCATCGCTTTGAGATTAGCCCGCTTGCGGCTTCTAGATTGGCGGCTGAATGTGCTGGAGTGGTAAACGCCTATATTGGCGGGCATAATTCCGCGCTAGTTCGCAAGCCGTGACGCTGCGGCTTTCTGAGAAAGTCCTAGCCAGCACCTACACATTCCTGAAGGCAACTGAGCCATTTGACCAATGGGGGCTGCCCCCTGCCAGCAAGATAAAATTCCGGGTTATTCGCGACCCCAAGGTTCATGCTGATTTCAGCGTGGACAATGGCAAGCCGATGATCCGAGTAAGCGAGAACGGCGTCGGGCATACGGTGACATTGCTAGGCTCCGTAGCGCATGAAATCGTCCACTTGCGCCAGCATATGCTGAAGAAGCGCGACACTCACGGCGCTTCGTTCAAGGCAATGGCCGCTTTGATATGCGCCGCGCATGGATTTGACCCTCAGACATTCTGACAGAACTCGCGCCCCGGCCCCCTCCCGGTGGATTGCGAGTGGCCCAGGGTTGAGGCGCTTCGGCGTTTCCCCTGGGTCTTTACATCAAAGGACAATATGACAATTCCGGCAGGCATCATCAAGACAGTGAACGATGACGGCACGGCCACCTATCATAACGGGACGCTGTTTGACGGTGCGAAGCCCAAGCACATCGGGCCATATACGGATAGTGGTGTTACCGTCCAGATGCACTGGTGGAACTCGCAATGGACATACCGGCCCAATACCATCGTCGTCAAGAGAACGCCCGCTCAGATCATCGCCGCCAACCAGATGTTTCCGTTTGGGGACACGGGCTGCAAGCTCAATGCTGTTCCGAATGATACCTTCGCCGGCCCAATGGATAGCTCAGGTGTCACAAAATATATGCCGCAAACCGGTGAGAGGCCCGACATTGGGCTTATTACCGACGCCTCAGCACAATTTATGTTGGGCGGCTCTCCGGGACCCATGTTGGCATGGGCGCAAGCGAATGACAGCTTCCCGCTTCACTTCCGCGATGAGACAACGGGACGGCCAATCGACCTTCTGAAATACCCCCAGACAAACGCCTACGACTTCCCCAATATGCAAGGTTCGCCGTGGCTTCCCAAGGGCGAGCCAGATCCAAACGCGCCGCAATATACGAAGTTCGGAGGAGGGTTAGAGCCACAACAGGCCCATTTCCCGGAGTGGTCGTATATTGCCCATATGGCGACAGGCGATTATGGCTTTCTCAAAAACCTCCAATACAACGCCAACTTCGGCGTCTTGGCCGATGCGTCAAAAAGCACGCCGGCCGGGGCGGTTGTCTCAGGCGAAGTCCGCGGCATCGCATGGACGCTTCGCAACCTGTTCATGGCGCACATTGCGACGCTGGAAGCGGAAAAGCTTGGCGCGCTGCCGCCGTCCCTGCATCCGTCCAGCTATTTCAAGAAGCTGCTGGATCAATCTCTCGCCTATTACGACAAACTGCGGCTCGACCCGGCGCAACAGACATTCCGCCTCATTGGCGAGTTCGGCCGCTTCTCTCCCTGGACTGTGGATTACCTACTGACAGCATTGGCCTTTGGCGTGCTGACTGGACACAGCGAATGGACGCCGCTGTATCTGTGGTGCTTTGGTAACGTAGTCGCGCGCACCAACAGCACAAGCGGCTATCCGCCGGGCCTTGGGACCACATATCGCGTCTCCACCCAGCCGGGCTGGACATGGAAGAACGCTTTCGATGCCATGGTGGGCGATCCGGAGATTCCACTTACCCAGGCGCAACATGACGCACTGGTGACCAATCCGTTGAAAGGCGGGAAGGCGCTGATGGGACCGGAATATATCCTGACCACGCGCGCTGCCATTGTCATGGCCCTGTATCTGGAAGCCAAGGGCCTGCTGCCAGGTCTTCGCGCGCAATATCCAGAAATCGACACCTGTTTCGCGAATATCGACACGATGGTGCGCGCCGGCGGGGTCATGAATCCGCGCGTCTCTGTTGTTCTGGATGCTAGCCAAGCGCCAGAAACCGTCCCGCCGCTTCCGCCCCCAACCCCCAAACCCCCAACGCAAGGAAATATCACCATGTCTACACCCGTTCTGAATGGTCCCTTCACCGCCACTGTTCATTTCTTGGATGACGCGGAGGTGGAGCGGCCAGTCGATAGTGTCGATTGGTCTGTGACCGGCGGGGCTCAACTCGATCCCGCGCACCAGGGCAACACCGCAACTGGCGTCTATGCTGGCACAGGAGCTTTTGGAATTACTGCTACAGGCCATACCGCTGGTGGCCCGGATGTTGTCGTTAGCGTCGGCGGGACCGTACCCGTCCCTTTCCCGACCCACGGCCGGATCGATCTTTCCTAAGCCGTATCTGGGCGGCCATCGTCGCCGTCCTCAAGCGCCTATTTCGATAACGAGAGCCCGCCGCCATTTCTGGCGGCGGGTTTTTGCGTTTCAGCTCACTGCAACAAAAACCGTCTGCATATGGACCTGACGCATTGTCAGGGAAGGGGTATGATGGAGGGTGGTTAAGGTTAGACATCCCCACCGATAACCCTTTGATATGGCTGACGGCGCTTTTTGCCAGTTAGACAAAACAAGCAATTGATTTAGCTTGATGGCATCGGCATTTTCATTCCTGCAAGAGGGGTTCGACTCCCCTAGGGCGCACCAGGGTTTTTTGTAAGAGTTAGACATTTTTGAAGTGCAGTTAGACACTTTCCGCATTTGTTCTCTTTCTGCGTGGCGCTGCCCGCCAATGCTTCATGGCCTCGGCTGATAGAACCTTTTGTTCTGCATCGACGCTGTATTGCTCAAACATCGAATCGGTGGCGTGCAAGGTGATCGCGCGGCCCTGACGATTGGTGCAGCCGGATTCTACAAGCGTCCTGGCTGTGGTTTTCCGCAGCCCATGAAGGACGCAGGCGGCTGGCAGACCGGCTTTCTCGATGGCGGCGGCCATGACATGCCCGAAATAGACCGGGCTCAGTTTCGTGCCTGCCGGGCCTGTTACGATAGCTGCGGCTAGGCGTGGCTTCACCGCCGCCAGAGCGGCGGCCAAGTCCGGGTGCATAGGCACTTCTTTCTCCACGCGGGTCTTGCTGCTTTTGATGCAGATCCTGTCCCCGCGCACCTTAGACCAGTCCAGGCTTACGATGTCGCAACGCCGCTGGGCGGTATAAAGGGCTATGGCGTAGCCCGTTCGCTGCATGGTCCCAAGCGGCCATCGCGCTTCAAATGCGTCCAATTCCTCATCCGTCCATGACCGCCAGGGCACTGACCGCAGCATCTTAATCTTTTGCGCTGGGTTGTCCTTACGATAGCCACGGTCCACGGCAAAGGCCATCAAAACCCCCATGCTCCGTATCATCGTGTTAGCGGCACCCGGGCGTTCCAGCATGGCGTCCCGCCAGCGCAGGATGTGTTGCCGCTCGAGCCGCAAGACGGGCTTGGCGGCGTGTTTGGAGGCTAAGCGCTCTACTACCCGCCGCAGTTCTGACCGGGTGACCGGCGCAAGGTTGGCGAACTCGGCTGATGCCAAATATTCAAGGCATAGCGCCCCAAATGATCCCGCAGGCGCCGTAGGGCCAGATGGACCAGCCTTGGGGCCGTCCTTCGCAGCCTGATAAGCGGCCAGGAAATCGGCGCCATTAGGCTCCGGGAGTGCAACCTGTGGCATTCCGCGTTTGCGGAAGTAGTAGCGCCATTTCCCGTACCGATCCCGGTACGCCTTCACATAGGGCAGATCACATTGCATCGAATCGCCGCTCATGGTTCGTCCCAGGGGTTATGGTCCGGGGTTTGGTCGGCCGGCCGCAAGCCATGGGCTGGCGAAATCATGTGGGCAGGAACTAGCAGAATCGTGCCGTCCACCAAGATACTCACAGCCCTGTTGTCGCCCGCAGCCTTCGCAGCGCGTCGAATATCGGAAACCGTAAATCTGGCAGGCCTTCGGCTCATGCTGTCAGGGGCCCTTATCTCAGGTTGCGAAGATCATGGGTGCAAACCATGTCGTGCGGATTTGCTGCACAGAGCCCCGCATAGAAAATCGCGCCTGCCCAAATAAAAACTTGGGCCGCAATCGCTAGGGCCAAAACAATCCGCATAGAAGGCTCGCTAAATTTGGGGTTGATTGTGAAGATGGTAGTTCCCGCTCGGCACCATGTTGCCGCAGTGCGGGCAATAGTATTCTTGCGGTGGGACCGTCCCGTTGGTCGTGATGGTCGGCGCGGGCCTTTCGCATTCCGGCCAGCAACCCAATTCCTTCGGGCAGTTTGGGCATTTGGTCAGCATATGCAGACGCTCCATTTATGCAGCCACCCGCACGCTGGCGGATGCTGCGATCGAGATTAAAAGGTCACGAAACTCGGTCGGGGTGGCGCTGGCTTTCTTGCCGCTGATCGTCGGCTTGTTGGCGGCCTTGCCGCGCTGATCGTGGAAGCCGATTTGATGGGTGGCCTCGGCCTTGTTCCAGCGAAGCGGCGGCGGGGCGTAGGGGCCGCAGTAGAGAAGCCATGTCCGTTTGCGCGCCTGGTGGGTGTAGGCCGACTGCCAAACTTCGGTCACCCAGTACCCGTCATGGAATTTCCACCGGCCAAGCTCGGGGCGGAGTAAGCCATATTCCTTCCAAGCATCGGTGAAGGCCGGATGCTCGAGAACGCCGCCCCATTTGCGGACAATGGCTAGAGCTGCCGCAAAGCAGCCGCCGTCGTTCCCTGGCCGGTTATGCTCGCCACCCCAACGCTTGAAGTTCACCTTGGCGAAGCGTGTCCATAGCTGGCAGGGCGGATGCGCCACCACAGGCCACGGGCCGTCGTACTTGCGCGCATCTCGATCAATGTCCCAGGCGTCCACGCCCGGCAACCCGGCGTAGCAACCATCCTTCTGGACAAAGAGTGCGGCGATCAAGATTGGCTCCTTTAGGCCATGGCCATTTGCCAGCCGATGACGGCGCAGACCCAAACGCCAAGCATGAAGCCGGCAAATCCCCAGCCGCCACCAAACCGCCCAGGGAGGTCCGGCGCAAACATCATGCCGAAAAGATTGATGCCGACGATTGTTATGTTCGCGGCGGTGATCGCATGTAGCCAGGTCAACATTTTATCGCTCCTATTTCCCGCTCGCGTTTCTCAGATAAAATTCCCTCTCCCAGCCGCGCCGCCATGCGATGCCAGCGACCAGCCCGCGTGGGTAAGGATTTGCGCTTGCCGACTTGCCCTCACGAAAGGCGGCAGCGCCTTCGTCCTGGGCCGTAACCTCTGCGGGTAAATTTCGCAGCTTCGATTGCATCATTGGCTCCGTTATCGCACGAGCAAATAGACGATGACGGCAACCAGGGCGGCGATAATCCCCAGGCCGATCTTGATTTCAGGTGGTACCCATCCGGTGAAGTCCATTAGTCCCAAGCTCCTGTGCCGCGATAGGTGTTGAAGTAGTAAGCGCCGAACACGCCGACCAAGACGGATGCAGGCACAATCAGAAAGAGCCAGTTCGGGTTCATGAAAATCGGCTCCTTAAGAATTGCCGCCCAAAGCGGCATCAATGGCCTCGTTGATCCTGTCCATTCCGCATTCACAAAAATCCCGGTCGGCATTCCCGAAATAGTCGGGGTGCTTCGGGCAGGAATAGAAACCGTCCTCGCACTCATCGTGAGAAGTGCGCCGGAGGCTCGCAAGGGCGGCTCGCAGCTTTTCAATCTCTGCTGCCGCCCTGTCGATATAGCCAGCGTTGACATTATCTTGGCCCCAATGGTCGCGCCAAATCTGGGCGATAACCCTCAGGTGTTCGACAGAATTAAATTCGGCCATGAAACGCTCCTCAGTTTCGATCTTTTTCAAAGAGATCAATGGCAAAGCAGATTGGGCCAGCAATACAGAAGACCGCCGCCATTCCAAACATCGTGGCGATACCGCCGACCATGAAACAGACAAGCCAGAGCGGGCCGCTTATTGGAAGTGTGACCGCGAACGCGATACGAGCCCAACGCGGCCAGCGCCACGGCGAGAAGAACGGGCGTTCCTCGCCTTCCCAATTATATTTGCGGTCAACAGTCATTCTTGGCCCTCCCCTACCGAAGCCCAATGGCTGCGATAAGCAGCGCATGGGGGAAAATCTCTCTTGCGGCCTTCGGTGCCTTCCACCGCCGCAGCACCTTGAAGCTGCTGACAGTCCGGTTAAGGCGCGGGTGGCCGTAGCCATGCGCCAGGACAGCGGGGCGCCCGATGAAACAGGTTCGCTCATTCCAGCGCGGGCCGTACACCCTGTATTCGGTGTCCTTGCTGCCATCCTCGAACTTGCGGAACCACTCGGTTCGCAGCGGGATGAAAAGCGCCTTTGTCTCGGCCATGGTCAAACGCTCCTTCAATCCGGGTCTTTGCAGTGGTCGGAAAGCTCGCCAGCACGGCCAGCCATTTTCAGGACGGCGCAGGCCCAAGCGTAAAAGCTGCGATACTTTCCCTCATCGGTTGAGGCGAAGGTGTCGGCGTATCGCTTGGAGGCGTCGGCATAGGCCCGCAGCGCGTCACCGGCAAAACGGTCTTTGAGCCGGATCAGGAAAAACTCTGACGGACTCCCCGCTTCGCCATAGTCGATCATGTCGTTGCTCTCCAAAGTCTCAAGAGCGAGTTCGACTTCCCGCTGCCTTGATGGATGCCGGGGCGCGTTATAATTCCGCATCAGCACCAGCGCGTATTTGCCCCGGCCATCGGCATTTATGTCGCGGTCCATCTTCATATTATTGGCCCTCGCTTTCTATTCTGGGTTCAATGAAAGAGCGGTGCGCGCCTTGTCACTTAACCGCTTCATGGTCCGCGCGCCATCAGCCCTCAATTTATGGTCACGCTCATATTCTTTGTCTGCAATGTCCGCGATCCATTCCAACGCGGCGCGCAACTCTTTGATTTTGTCCGCATCGGTCATGGGCAAACGCTCCAATTATTCAGCGTTGATTTTGAGAAGTAGCCAGCGGGCGCGAGCCACCCAGCATAGGGACGCGAACACACTGCCATTGACTTGTTTGGGTGAAGGCGTCCATCCAAACGCGACCACGGCAACAAATGCAGCACCAGACATGAGCGCCAAAGCCACCCAGCTCCACTTGTCCAAAGTTCGCATCATCGAGGGCTCCCTAGTTATCCCAAACGACAATCTTGAAAGGCCCAAACCAGTAGGACCAGTAATCACGCCCGCGCAGCGGCTTGAAAATGCGTAGCTGCCAGGGGCGTCCGCGATAAGTGATGCTCCACATTTGCCCCTCCCTAATCCAGCACCGTGCGGGCGCATTGTTCCGAAGTCTTGCCCTCAACCGCAGCCGTGAGGCGTCGCAGGGCGGCTTGTAGGTATGCCTCGCTGGCGTAGACGGGGATGAACCACAGCCCTTCGTCTTCCGCCTGCTCCGCTGCTACTGCTTTCGGGTCTTCCATGTGAAGGCTCCTCAAAAAAGCTTCTGCGAGCGCCATGCGTCGCGGAAATAGATGATGGTCAGTGGCCCAAACGATATGTGCAGAACGCCGTCATAAAATCCGCCGCCGAACAGCAACTGCCACCAGTCGAGATTGACCTCGAACACCCATTCGGTTGCCTGATCCCACGGAGCTTCCGCGCCATTGTCTTGAGCCTTCCGGTAAAGCTGCATCTGTGGCTCGTTAATTTTGGGGTTGAGACTTGAGGGCGCGGATTGCTGCCGCAGCCTCGACGTTGGAAATCATCAGGTCAGGATCGCCGCAGCACTCGGGCGGCTCGTCATAGGCTGGTTGTTGCCCACGCCCACAACATTCCTTGCGACCCAATTCAGCGGCCCGCTTCTCCACAGCCTGCGCCGCTTCCTCAAGGCAGCAATCCCGGTAACTCTGTGTCGTCATGTTGAGGCTCCTTATTCCTCTTGCAGTTCGCAGAAAGATTGCAGGGAGCGCGCTTCGCATCCGGCCATGCCGATAACGGCCTTCGGAATATCCGCAACGGTCTTCGCGGTGCAGTATGTCCCGCCCGATCCGATGACGCGCCACTCTTGGAGGTCTTCAAACCACCGCAGTTGAAACGATAGGTCAATCATTTGAATTGTGGCTCGTTTATTGAGAGTTGTGGTGGGCCATTATGGCTTCACCGATGATTTGCGGGATTTGCGGGACGACGGAGTTGCCAAGGGCGTGCATTCGGTCCACCCGATTGGGTATCCCATCCTCGCCTCTGCCCAGGACGGGCGAACCAGCCCCGTCGAGTCCGGGAAAATCAGGCGCAGCACTGAGGATAGGTCCAAGCCTCTTGCTGATGTTTCGCGCATCCTCGCGGATCGCTCCGGTAAGCAGCCGCCCCGCCCGTCGCTCGCTGTCTGGGTCGGCAACATACGCGGGAGCATTTTGGCCCACTTTTTTCGGGCGTTGCTTCCGCCGGCGCTGCTGAACCTGCTCACTCCCTGCGCTGTTGGGGTAGGCAATGATCCAGATACGTTCTCGTATGTGGTCGGCACCAAGGGCGATAGCTGGTATGCTATGCCATTCCGCATCATACCCGATTTTGGCCAAGTCTCCGAGAACCTCGCCCATCCCGTATCCGTCACGAAGCAGCTCTGAGACGTTTTCCACGATGACGTAGCCAGGTCGAAGCTCGCCAATAATTCGGGCGTACTCGCGCCATAGCCCGCTGCGCGCGTCTTGCAGTCCCGCACGAAGTCCTGCTTCGGATACCCCTTGGCATGGGAATCCTCCGCAGATGAGGTCAACGGAAATTCCATCTGTTCGCAAACGACGGCCAGTAAGGGCTTTGATGTCTTTGTAGATCGGGATGCCGGGGAACCTGGCTTTGAGGACTTCTTGGCAGAATGCGTCGATCTCACAGAATGCGACTGTTCGCATTCCGGCTCTTTCGAGTCCGAGGCTGAAACCGCCGATGCCTGAGAAGAGGTCGAGGACATTCAACTTCTAACGCTCGCTAATTTTGGGGTTGATAGACACCGGGCGGCCAAACCGAAGTCAGACCAAGCCGGAAACGGAACCGCTGCAACATCGCCCAGCGCGCATTGGCCTTGACATGCTGCCATTGGAAATTGTGCCCGTATATGTCGCGCATTTTGGCTCCTCAGTGCAGAAAAATGAAATGGTAAATCAGACCTTCGACCATGACAGTTATGGCAGCGCCAAGGACTAGGCCAAGGGCAAAATTTGCGCGGATTGGGTCCATGAAAAACTGCTCCTTAAGACTTCCCGCCGTCGGGCGGAACATTGACAGATTCAATTCTCTCGTTCGCCATATCCATAATGACGTGCTGGTTCAGTGCATCGGCGGCGTAGGACGGCATCAGTGCCCGATGCACCATTCCTTGATTGCAGAGATAGCCGGTGGTCGGAGTGCCGCGCCGGTCCCAGGTGATTAGCGCGAAGCCAGCGATATCGTCACCGTTCTTTTCCTGGTGGAAGGTGACCACATTGTGCAGAACGCTGCGGACGTAATCCGCGCCCTCCTTGCGAGGGTCAATCTCTTTTACCGTGTTGCATATGCACGGTGGTTCGCCCGTAGTTGTGCCATTTGGGATTTTTACCCCGCCGCACTTAAAGCATCTTGCATCGGCAACCATCAAACGCTCCGTTTCTCAGTTATCGAAAAAGGCGTCTTCAACCCAGATCGCGGTCGCAACGGCGAAGCAGGCAAGACAAATACAAACGATGATGACCGCGCCCATGAATGGCTCGCTAATTTAGGGGCTGAAGTGGAAAGCGCGGGTCATCCTCTATCTGCCCCACGATGTCGCAGAGTGACGCTTGCTTGGCCGCGCCAGCTTCGCGGTTGATCGCCACATCAAGGCGGCGCACCAAGGCGCGGTGATCGGCAAATGCCGCTTCGTAATCCGCGATGGTCAGCGCTTCGGACTCTGGGTAGCAGTCGGGGCAACCATGTGCCGGGTTCGAACCCGGCTTGCCTCGCCAGACCTTTCCGCACCCGCATTCCTGTTCAATAAATTCCGACAATGGACGCTCGCCTATTCTTCGGTTGGGTAAAAAATCTTGCGGACCTTCGACAGCATGTCGGTGATCGCGCTTGATAGCTGCCAGGACGGCCACTTGCTTTGGAGCTGGTCGCGGACCTCGCACCACTCGCTTGCCTTCATGGTGATGGTCAGAGTGACCTCAACATCATCCGGTTTTTCGATGCACATTCTGGATCGCATGATGGGCTCCAATCTATCTGCGGTTTGTTTTGGAACAGAAGGCGTCATAGTTGGCCTTTGCTTGCGCGACATGAAGCGGGCTAACTTCCATCCAGAACGGTTCGCGCTCGATCTTCCATTGCGCGCCGCCCATTGTGCCATGCAATTCGATCAACCTGATCTGGACGCCACGATGCGGCCCCGTCAAATCGCGCCCTTTGATTATCTGCATCGGAGGCTCGCTTTCTACGCCGCTCTCGGCGCGTATTTGTTGACTGTGCCGGCAGCAGAATTGTGATGCATGTTCATTGTCCGCGTACGGAATGATGGGAAATGGCGGTTTCCATTTGCATTGTCCCGATGCCCCATATCCGCGCTAATGGAGGCAGCGTAATTAATGGAGAGCCGGCCTTCGGCCTTGAAGAAGATCATCTGCGAACGACGCTCCCATCCATGCGCCTCTTGAGGCCACTTGCCTTCGTGCCAGGCATGGGCCGCGATCTGCGGGGTCTGTCAGCGCAATGCTTGTCTATGGAGGAGTTGCGCTCTGCTATCTTGGCGGCGTCTTCAGCGTCCTTCTCAGGCTTGCATTTGACATGAGCAGGCCAAAGATCGGCATCATTGTCCGAGCCACCAAGCTCAAGACATTCTGGATGCTCTATGAACCAGTCTTCAGCATGGGCACGTATCTGGACACGACAACGCCAGCACACCCCGCCCCGCGATAGGAATATCTTGGTGCGGCGGCTCTTGTTCATGGGCCGACGAGGGGTAGGGGTGAGGTACTGAATATTCACTTCAGCCCTCCATGCCTTTGTTGATGGAGGCGGTACAGGGCTAGGAACTCATCCCAACGGGCCTTGAATGGCTCCTTGTCAAGTTCAGAGCGGCTCTTAATATCCAGATGGGCGCGAACCCATTGCGCCGCATCGAGAGGGTTTCCGATATATCGCTGAAAATCCTCGTCATCGCACAGGATCGCACACTGCTGGGATGGTTTGTATTCTGACCATTTCTTGGAGGAGCCACTCGCTTCGCTCGTTTGGCCTTCGGCCTTGGGGGCACCCTCATTCAAAACAGCCAACGCGCACCAAGTACTCTCCCCAACCTTCGGGTGGCCCAAGATGCTCAAAGCCCTCTCTGAGTCTTCCAGCGGAATTTCCAGAAAGAGTTGCAAGACCTTCCGCCCCTTTACGCGGCGGAAGTCTGCAAAGTCGGCCTTGATAACGCGATGCTCTGTCATTCTAGAATGGCGTGTCCGAGTTGCGCTCGCGCGGCTTCACAATCTGGATCTCATAGGAGCCGGACGGGCCAGGTGCCGGGATAGCATCAAGCCAGCAAGACCAGCCGCCATCATCGCGGGGCGTGGCAGTGCCAAGCCGGACGGCAAACACCTTGTCGTTCTTGGTCTTCTTGAAGCTGATAACGTCGTAACGGTCGCTCATTTCTTCTCCTTGCGATTGATTTCTTGAAGGCGGGTGTTCCAGGCGGATACGACAACGCCATAAGCTTCTGGTGACTTGCGTTTGAGACGGTCCAGGACGCTTCCTGTAGCCGGGTCAGTAATCGTGGCTCCAGCGCCGGCAATGTGTTCAAGCCAGTCATAGAGGGTGGGGAGTGACCCAGCCTTGGCGATTGCTGCCTTCTGAGTTGCTACCCAATTAGCTACGCCATCGGTAACGTCTTGGTCTTGTGGGGGAGCCGCAGGCTGCGCCTGCTTGGGTGCGGGGGCACTCGCCGCATTACCATCATCGTCATCATCCGCGATGACACCCAGCATGGCGCTGATGCTGTAGCGGCGCGCGTAGGTGATGGCTGAGGCCACGCCCTGAGGGTCAGGCTTGAGAGGCTTGATAGGATACCGCCCCTCGATCTTGTCCCCGCTGACATGCAGCACAGTGGTTCTGAGAAACATATTCTCGCCGTCGAAGTCAGGGCTTTGAATGACGGAAAAGCCGTGATCGGTAAGCGGCTGCTTCACCGCCTCCCATACGGCTCCAAGGTCGGCATATTTGGAGCGGAAGTGCGGGTTTACGCTGTCCTTGATGGCGGGCTTAATCTCGCCCTGTAGCTTGCAGAAGGCCTCTGCGAAGGTAACGGGCGGATTTTTAACTGGCGCGTTCATCGACTTGCTCCTCAAATATCCAAGAGCCGCGCTGTGTCGCGTCTCTCTCAGCTAGAAATTCAGCGCAGCATTCACAGGTGCGCTCATCGGGTGCGCGGTACACATCGAAGGCGTCCCCGCATTCCCGGCAGTATGTGATTGGTTCCCAGCCCATTAGGAGCCGCTCCCGTTGGTCGCTTGGGGATGACAAACATCCATCAAGGCGATTACATGCTCACGCCTTACAGCCATCCAATGCGCCGTCACATGGCCGCCCTCACGCGACAAAGCGGAGTATGGGTGGCAATTGAAGACAAGCTTCCTAGCCACTTCTTCAAGCGAACTTGCGAGCGGCTCTCCCATTACCTCATCCCCCAAATCACAATCGCAATAATCACAAAGACAATTCCCCCATTCACCCATCCCATTCCCCAACTCTCAGGAGGCAATTCCTTCTCATTGTGAATACGGGAGATGCAGTCATGCTCTCCTACTTCAACAGACCAGATTGTCATCCCGCACCTATCGAATAGAGAAATAGTTTTCCAAAGCCGACAATCACGCAGAGAATGATGAGGCCTGTTGCTATAACGATGGCGAGGAGCTTGAGGGGTTTCATGCTCGGTTATTCCAGCGCGCAAGCGCATCCGCAAGCGTATCTCCAGCAACAGAGACGGAGGCAAAGCAATCGTCGTTCTCGCACTCGATGACATAGCGGCCCATGACTTGCGTGGGAATCAAAGGATCGGCACCGCAGAAGGGACAGCCCTTGTGCTTACTGGCCCTAGCGGCCTGAGCGGCTCCAAGACTAATTACATCCGCCATAGATAGGCGATGAACGCGAACCTGTTGTTCCGTCCTAAGTTCTCCAATGCCATTAGGGAAGCTTGGGCTTATAAGGGTGTCGGTCATTACGCGGCCTCCGTCTCAGTAAGAAATAGCCACTGAGCGCCCGGCGCTTTCATCTCAATTAGGATTTGAACAACCTCCTCGCAGAATGAAGCGAGCGATTTATCGCGAGCGTAGGCGGCGTCGTTGGCGGCGTAGGCGGCGTAGGCGGCGTTGGCGGCGTAGGCGGCGGCGTAGGCGGCGTAGGCGGCGTCGTTGGCGGCGTAGGCGGCGTTGGCGGCG
>Ga0068871_100000160_pt1 | contig 44466 bp, 30 predicted proteins | sample KBSMisM72_FD_72750 | JGI IMG/M metagenome (GOLD analysis project Ga0068871, IMG submission 72750) | Miscanthus rhizosphere microbial communities from Kellogg Biological Station, Michigan, USA - KBS Miscanthus M7-2 | ecosystem: Host-associated > Plants > Roots > Rhizosphere > Soil ...
GCGATTGCAGGTGGATATCAGTAAGCTTTTGAATAGTAAGTTTTGTTGCCTGTGAGGTTTTAATGTTCGGCGGCATACCAGGCAGGTGAACATATTTATCCAGAAAAGAATTTAATTGCCGGCTGATGGTTTCAGCATTATAGTTTTTTGGTAAAAGCAGGTAGGTGTAGAATGAATTGTTCCCAAAATTGGCCTCTAACTGTTTTTCACCATAAATAATGGAATCCTTCAATGTATTGAAAGAGAGCAGCATATCCGGATGCATGTGTGCATTGGATGGGAAAGGCTCAAAAATACCGGTTACTTTAAATTCATGTTTGGCGTTATCTATAATCAAAGTGACCGTTTTATTGATCGGATCTTCATTGCCGAAATATTTCCTAGCAATTTCAGATGTCAGAATTATGCTATATGGATCATTCAAAGCGGTCTTCTTACCCCCCTCAGTGACATTCACATCAAAAACATTAAAGAAGTTTTCATCAGCAAAAAAACCATTATGCTCGTTGAACGTTTTTTCTTTGTATCTGAACACTGTATTACTATTTGGCAGTACCCTGGTCATTTTTTCAATATCCGGGAAAGCAACTTTTAGTAGCGGGCCAAACGGCGGAGCGACAGAGCTCAGGTGCAGATTTTCGGAGCCATCACGTGAATAAAAGGTGCGGGTAACACGATATGTACGGTCGGCATTCTCATTATACCGGTCATAGCTCAACTCGTTTAAGATATAGACCAGGATCAGCAAACAACAGGTAATACCGATGGTTAAGCCGGAAATATTAATGAATGAAATAAATTTGTGCCTCGCTATATTACGCCATGCACTTCTCAAATAGTTCTTTATCATAATGTTCAGATTTAATGAATCGGTTTCAATCTATAAGACTTCGTGTTAAAGAAAAACGTTACCAGTATTTTGATAAATTCTAAAATCTAAATCTTAAACCCTGAATTCTAATGACTAGTGGCTAATGACCAATGACAAAAAATCACTCGCTTCTTAAACTTTTAACCGGATTAGCAATAGCCGCTTTAATTGATTGAAAGCTAATAGTGATCAAAGCGATTAATAGCGCAACGAACCCTGCCAATACAAATACCCACCATTGAATAGCTGTGCGATATGCAAAATCCTGCAGCCATTTGTGCATTGCAAACCAGGTGATTGGGAAGGAAATAATAATAGCGATCAGCACCAATTTCAAAAACTCGGCTGAAAGCATCGCCGTAATGTTGCCAGACGAAGCACCTAATACCTTACGTATGCCAATCTCTTTAATTCTCAATTTGATCATAAATGCGGCTAAACCGAATAATCCAAGGCTTGCAATAATAACAGCTATCACAGCAAAAGAAGTAAAGATGTGGCCTGTACGTTGTTCGGCTGAATACAATGACGCAAATTGTTCATCCACAAAATAATAGCTAAAAGGTCCGCCAGCCTTGTAATCATCCCATTGTTTTTTAATATCGGCAACCAGGTTGCTTATTTCGGTTGCTTTTATTTTTAGAACGATAGAACCATGCCGGTGCATAGGTAGCATCATTAATGGAGCCACCTTTTGTTTAGCTGATGTATAGTTAAAATCCTTGACCACACCCACAACGGTAAACGCTCTCCTACCCGAGCGCACGATCGTTTTGCCTATCGGATCGGTTTTATTCCAACCCAGCTCGCTAACAGCCGCTTCGTTAATTACAACGGCTGAAGAATCTGCAGGGAAATCCGGCGATACACCTCTCCCACTAGCCAACTTAATACCAAAGGTCGACAGGTAATTGCCATCAATCCGGTAAATATTACAGTGAATCTCATTTTTAGTCTCATCCGATGCTTTTTCCTGCGGATATATTTCCGTTCCGCTCATGTTACTATTTCCGGGTATATCAGTTGAAACCGTAGCATTCATTATCCGGCTATCGCGCATTAGCTGATCTTTAAATGGATATTCATTATTATCTAACAGATAAGTGTCATTTAGAACCAATAGCTGCTCTTTGTCATAGCCCAACTTTTTATTTTGCATATAATGCAACTGCTGATAGACTATAAATGTGGCAATGATCAATGCAGTAGAAATGGTAAACTGGAATACCACAAGGCTGCTCTGAAGGAAATTCTTTTTGGCAGGTTCGGTACCTGTTGTTCCTTTAAGAACGTTGATAATCCGAAACGATGAAAGGAAAAATGCAGGGTATAACCCTGCCAGTATGCCTACAAACAGTGTCAAACCTATTCCAATGGCAATTGCTTTGAAACTAAGGAAAAACCCGGTCGATATATGCTTTCCCGCCAAATCATTAAAATATGGCAGTAAGACCCAAACAATAGCCAAAGCCAATATCATGGACAAAAGCGTTAGCATAACTGATTCAACAAGGAACTGAGTTACCAGCCACTCTTTATGCGAACCCATTACCTTACGGATACCAACTTCCTTTGAACGTTTAGATGAACTTGCTGTAGATAAATTGGTAAAGTTGATACAGGCCAGCAATAAAATAAATGCGGCCAAAGCGCCAAAAATATATACATAGCTCATATCGCCGTTAGGCTCCATATCAAACTTGGTCGAGGAATGCAGATGGATATCCGTAATTGGCTGCAGGTAAAATTTAAAGGTATTCACTGCCTTTTGCGCCTCTGCCAAACTTACTCCCATATCATGCTGCACTTCAGGCACCACATATTTTGCTACTAATTGCGGAAACTGCGCTTCTAGTTTCTTAGGATCAGCATTTTTATCCAGTAGTAAATAAGTATAATAACCCACGTTGCTCCAGGTTTGTTGTGGATCATGAAATGTACTGCTGCTTATAAATGCATCGTAATGAAAATGGGAATTATCAGGAACTTTATCGATTACGCCGGTAACTTTCATCAGGTCATTACCGATTTTTAATGTTTTACCTATAGGTGCTTCATTGCCAAAATACTTTATAGATAAAGCATTTGTGATAACAATACTGTTGGGCTCAGTCAAGCATGTTTTATCATTGCCTTGAAGGAGTGGGATTGAAAACAATTCCAAAAAATTGGGGTCGACCAACACCAATTTTTGTTCCTTGAACTGCCTGTTCTTATAACTTACAAATGTTTGTTTCCAGTTGGTTAATCTGGTAAAAGAAAGTATCTGAGGGTAAGTGTTTTTCATTCCGGGCCCAACAGCTATATCTACATTCGGAAAATCAGTGGCACTGCCATTGCTTAATGTGTTTATCCCGACCCTGTAGAGTTGTTTCGAGTTCACAGAATATGTATCGTACTTAAGCTCTGAATACACGTAGGCGGCAATAAACATGCAGCATGCTAACCCTACTGCCAGTCCAAAGACATTGATAAAGGAGAATACCTTATTTTTTGCGAGGTTCCTCCACGCGGTTTTGACGTAATTCCTGATCATGATACTCGTTTTTGTTTTGGCGTTCAATTGTGTGCCAAACTTTCAACCATCTTATTGACAGATATTTACCAAAATAGCTATATACGAAACTGTTCGTATATAGAACACTTTCTGTACGAATATGAACGCTGGTGAAAAAAAGTCCTGAGTCAAAATATATTATATATCGACTCAGGACTTCCAACTTGATTATTCCAATCAATTCATTGTCAATGTAACGCGACCTCCGCCATTAACATCTATCGGCACACCACCGCCGTTAAGTTTACCTTCTATCCTGTCTTTATCTTTTGTACCGTCAAAGTTGCCGTTTATATCTGCTGATACGCGGTTGCCATGTACATTCAGGTTCATACCACCTTTAGGCAAATGCAGGTTGACGTGGCCGCTGCTTGCATCAATCTTAACAAATTTGCCAAGCTGGCTTATATCAGCATTAATACTACCGCCTGAAGTATAGGTATCCAGTGTACAAGCCAAACCATTCAGGTTGACACTGCCACCAGATGTGCCGGTACGTAAATCACCTTTGATATTACTGGCCTGGATACTGCCACCACTGGTTGTAGCATCAATTTTACCGTTCAGATCGTTCAGGTGAAGCGAACCGCCTGAAGTTTCCAGTTTGATCGTTCCTTTGCAATTATCAGCATGAACACTGCCCCCGCTGGTCTGTAAATCAATATTATCGCCGGAGTTGGAAACGCTTATACTGCCCCCTGAAGTACGGCCATGAATATTACCGGTTAAACGATCGATATGCAAACTACCACCGCTGGTACCAAATTTTTCCTCACCGTTCAGGTTATCTAAATGGATACTTCCACCGCTGGTTTCCAGGTTAGTAGATACGTTTTTTGAAACATAAACTTTAAAAGCAATGCTCAGCGACTTCCTCCAATCCCAATCCCGCTCATGTTTGTTTTTAGCTGATGCACGTAATTCGTCGCCGTTTACGGAGATGTTCAGATCATAATCCTCATCAAGGCGTTTTTTGATCTCTTCATTTGATGGCGTGAACCCATTGTTTGCGGTAATATACACCTCGATACGTGGTTTTTCATCCGGAGCACCACTTACGGTAATGCTACCGCCTGAAGTAGTTACAAAAACATGTTTTATCGCGTCGCCTGAAAGCGGTTTGGTAAGATATGGGGTCTTTTTATCCTGTGGCAGTGCAACAATACTCTGGCATGCAAGGAAAAATAGTATGATACGGGTTTTCATTGTTATGTTGTTTATAGTTTGATTGAATTGGTTGCTTAATTAAATTTCACATTAACGCTTCCGCTACTAGCACTCGCACTAACACCGGCACCACCACCATTCACAGTGCCCCGCACGTGGTCGTCATTCCATTCGCCATGAAATCCTTCAAAGTGGTGTTGGTTAACGTGGTCACCTCGCAGGTCCAAATCAAGACCTTGTTTGGTGGGCAGCTCAATATCTACATTACCTGCGCTTGATCTTAAACGGGCGTATTTACCTACATGCAGCAATTGCGCATACAAACTACCTGCGCTGGTTGAAGCATCAACGCTGCCATTTAATCTTTTTAAACTGATACCCCCACCGGAAGTATTAGTAACTAACTCACCTTCGATATTGTCACCATCAACGCCGCCTCCGCTGGTATGGGCTTCTATCGAACCTTTTAAGTCAGCCAGACGAATTCCGCCACCTGAGGTATTCAGTTTGATATGACCATTGCAATTTCTTGCATCAATGCCACCACCGCTGGTTTGCAGATCAATATCCTCGCTTGAGTTAGATACTTCGATACCACCACCTGAGGTGCGGCCATTGATAGTACCTAACAAATGATCAATACGCAAACCGCCCCCGCTTGTAGTAAATCTTTCATTACCTTTTAAGTGATCCAGGCTGATGCCGCCACCACTGGTTTTTAGATTAGTTGCGCAGTTTTCAGGAACAAAAATTTTAAATGAGATACTTAGCTGATGTCTCCAGTTTGAAAAATTGTGTTTATTTTTTGCAATGGCGGTCAATTCATGGCCGCTTACAGATACGCTCAAATCATAGTCATCATCCAGGCGTTTTTTAATTTGTTCCTTGCTGAGGTGCTCATTATTGTTGCCTCTCACATATACTTCTACACGTGGCTGCTGATTGCTTTCACCGCTAACTTCGATACCGCCTGCGGATGTATTTACCATGACATTATTGATGGCGTCGCTAGCAAGTGATTTGGTCATGTAAGGAGTTTTGTCATCTTGCGCCAATACCATTGTACTTTGCAACGCGATAATTAATAAGGTTAAATAAGTTTTCATAATCTTCGATTTGTTTTATAACCATTAGACTAATTTTTAAATACATACGTTGCATGTAACCGGAAAATTATCAGAAAAATTCTAATCACTGACTAACTTGTCATCGGCTAACTGATTACTCCGACCGTAAACTCTTAACCGGGTTCATTAGCGCCGCTTTGATGGACTGAAAACTAATAGTACTTAATGCAATGACCAAAGTGATTCCTGCCGCTAATCCAAATACCCACCAGTTCATGGTAGTAGGGTAAGCAAAATCTTGCAACCATTTATTCATCGCATACCATGCTACCGGGAAAGCGATCAAAGAGGCGATAATTGCCAACTTTAAAAATTCGATAGATAGCATCGCAATCACGTTTTTAACCGAAGCTCCGAGTACTTTCCGAATACCTATTTCCTTAGTGCGGCGTTCAGCAGTGTACATAGCTAATCCAAGTAATCCCAAGCAAGCAATTGTTATTGATAAAAATGTAAACACTGTGAACACTCTACTTATGGTTTGATCGGTGCGGTAAAGCGAATTGTATTGCTCGTCAAGGAATGTATATTCAAACGGACTTGTTGGCATAAATCGTTTCCATAAGGCCTGGACTTTACTAACCGTTTTAATGTAATCGCCCGACTTAATTCTTACAATAACATAAGATGTGGGAATAGAATAGGTTTTAGAGGTTGTATAGAATAATGCGTAAGGTGAAATAATACTATGCAATGATTCAGTATTGAAATCTTTTACAATGCCTATCACCTTAAATCTTGTGCCATTTCCTCCGGGATATACCATATATTTTGCGATAGGATCTTTCCACCCCATTTGTTTGGCCGCGGTCTCATTTAGGATCACCGATGCTGAATCTGCAAATACTGTAGAAAAATTACGCCCTGATTTCATCTTCAACTTTAATGCAGGCACAAAAGAATCATCAACAATGAATGATGAAAGGTCTACTTTCTTCTCGGCAGAGCTCGCATTATTGATTGACTCAGGAATATAGGTATCCGTAAAGGCCGTATTTTCTGCGGGCAGATTTGTAGTTACACTTGCTGTTGATATCTCAGACATCCGTAATAATTCTTGCCGGAAGCTTTCTTCGCTCGTACCAAGCCGGCCAGCGTTATTTACTACCAATACATTCTCTTTATCAAAACCAAGATCTTTTGATTGATTATAAATGAGTTGTTTATAAACGACAATAGTGCAAATGATGAGCACTGTGGATACAGTAAACTGAAAAACAACCAGTACATTTCGGGTAAGAAAACCACTTAACGAGTTATTTGAATCACTGCTGCCTTTTAAAACCGTAACTGGTTTAAATGAAGTCAACAAAAACGCCGGGTAGCTGCCTGCAAGTAAGGCAGTAATGATCACTGCAACCAATAAGCCACCTAAGGTTAAAAAATTCAAAATAGAATTAATACTCAATGATTTGGATGAAAGGTTATTGAATGCAGGCAGGCAAAGGATAACCAGGGCAATGGCAATAACCGCAGCAAACAAGGTGTAAACTAATGCCTCAGCAAGAAATTGGCCTATCAGTTGCTTACGTTCAGAGCCAAGCACTTTACGAATGCCTACCTCTTTTGCCCTCTTTGCAGATTGTGCTGTAGACAGGTTCATGAAGTTAACACAGGCCAGTAGCATAATAAATAATGCAATTGCTCCGAAAATATATAAGTATTTTACATCCGCCTGATCGATAAAACGGCTGCCTATATTAGCTGAATACAGGTGAACATCGGTTAATGGCTGTAGCTTAATTTCGTATTTTCCACCTTTTCTGATGAAGTCATCAAAGGGTTGCCCGATACGGTTAAATGCACTTGCTGCCTGAACTTTCACCATTGCCGGAAATTTGGCCTGTAAAGCCAGCAATGCTTCCGGATTTGAAGCCACATTAGCTTTCAATTTAACATAAGTGCCCATTTGCAGCCAGATCCAGCTCCAGCTAAAACGCTTTATTGGCTGCACACCAACAATTGATTGCAATACATCAAACTGTAGAGAAGATTGTTTGGGAATATCTTTCATTATAGCAGTCACAACTGCTTTATAGCCATCAAATTCAAGATTTTTACCGATTGCTGGTGTATTGCCAAAATATTTATGTGCGGCGCTTTCTGTCAAAACAACTGCGTACGGATTATTTAAACAAGTTTTACGGTCGCCGTCTACCATATCATAACTGAAGAATTCCAAAAAATTTGAGTCAACAGAAAGTATCTTTCGCTCAGTAATAGATTTGGTTTGCCCGCTTACTACATATTTCACAACCGATTCCATCGGTTTAAAAATCCGGGTGTAACTCTCTACCTCCGGGAAATTGCTGGTCAACGCTGCCCCTGTAGGCGGCGGTGTATGCCCGGCCGTGAATTCTTCAGTGCCAATCTTTTCATGTGTATTTACGCGATATATTCTGTTGGCATCGTTAAAGGCACTGTCATAACTTAATTCGTCTTTGATATACAAGCCGATTAGCAGCACACAAGCCAGGCCAATAGCCAAACCGCTGATATTGATAATACTGTTGATTTTATTGCGATTAAGGTTACGCAATGCGATTTTTAAGTAATTCTTTAGCATAGCGGATTCTGTTTCTCAAATCACGTTAAAAGCAATACCAAAACTACAAATACCTGATTGTCATCAATATAAAAACAGAGTCTGCAAGAAAATATGTACGCTTGTGCAACAACCGGTGTCCGGTTATGATACAATGGTAGTCAGTTAATTAGAGATTAGGAATTTGCAACACATGACACCTAATCTCTAATCAACTAATCTTTTACTCCGACCTCAACGTCTTCACGGGATTCATCAGAGCAGCCTTTATCGCCTGGTAACTGATGGTCATAGATGCGATCACTATAGTCGCCAAACCAGCCAACGCAAACACCCACCATTCTATATTCACACGGTAGGCATAGTCCTGAAGCCATTTACCCATTAGAAACCATGCAACGGGACTGGCTATTACCAGGGATATAACTATTAGCGCCATAAAATCTTTTGAGAGCATAGTGGTAATATTGGTAACACTTGCACCCAATACTTTGCGGATGCCTATCTCCTTTATTTTTACTTGTGAGGTGTAAGTAGCAAGGCCAAATAAGCCCAGACATGATATGAATATAGCTATCCCTGCAAAAGCACTAAATAGTTTGCCCGACCGCTGGTCTGATTTATACATATGGTCATAATCGTCATCAAGAAACGAATAGTCAAAAGGGAATGCTGAGTTGTACTTTTTCCAGACATTCCGCACCGCTTCAAGCGCACGGGGTGCATCTTTCCCGGAAGTTTTTACAAACATTCTCCAGTTGTTACCGGGGCGATAATAAAATATAAAAGGCTCGATCTTTTGTTTAAGTGATGCAAAATTAAAATCCTTTACGACGCCGACTATTATACCATCACGATCATGCAATTTAAACCTTTTTCCTACAGGGTTTTTCATGCCGATTTCTCTTACGGCGGTCTCATTCAAAATATAATGTGCAGAATCTGCTGCTACACCTAAAAATGAATCACCATCTGCTAATTTTAATTTAAAGAATTTGAAATACTCCCTGTCTATACTCATTGGATGTATCAGGAAACTTTGATTAGGAGCCTTTCCATCCCAGTCGGTATCGCCGGTATTGCCGTCAATACTCACAATATTATCCTGTGCACTGGTAACTGCTTTAATGCCAGGTTGCTCCAGCAATTCAGCACGGATACCCTGATAATTCTTTTGCATATCACGCATACCAAATGAGAACACCTGTGACCTGTCATAGCCAGGATCTTTTTCCCGTATATATTTTAACTGGTTGTTAATGATCAGTGTACTTATGATCAGGCCTATAGAAAATATAAATTGGGTTATTACCAATGCTTTACGAAAAAGCGCATTTCCTATGCCCAATGATATTTTACCTTTCAATGCACTAATTGGCTTAAATGATGATAGCAATAAAGCAGGATAAATACTGGATGCTGCTAATGTGCAGATAGCAATAAGACCAATCACCTTCCACACCGCTAAATCCATCAAATCGAAAGTCATTTGCTTGCCTGAGATATTATTGTAAACCGGCATCAGCAATTTTACTGCAATACATGAAAGTATAAGTGCTATAGAAAAGAACAACGTAGTTTCGATAATAAATTGCGCGAACAATTGTAGTCTTTCAGCACCTATTATTTTACGGACACTTACCTCCTTCGACCTCATCATCGCTCTGGCGGTAGAAAGATTGACATAATTAATACAAGCAATTAGCAGAATCAAAATTGCCACTATCAGGAATATTTTGACAGTTTGCAAACCGGCAGGAGTGCCATCTGGGTTATACAGATGTATTTTCTCCAACGCTTGCATTTTATAGTTCAAACCAGCCCCCACTGCTTCTTTTTGAGCTGACTGATGTATAGCTGTTAACTTATTTGCCACTGTTTGCGGTGAAGCACCTGGTCTCAATAGCAAAAAAGTCTGGTAGAAATAATCACCCCAGTCGTCTTCCACTGTTTTCCAATTACCATTCCCACCAAAATTCTTTTTAACAACGTCAAAGGAAAAAAGCATATCAGCTTTAAGGGTTGATTTTTCGGGGAAATCGGGCAGTATCCCAGCCACCGTATAGTTGTCCCTATTATCTGCAAGCAATACTTTTCCGATTGGATCAGCATCATCGAAAAAACGTTTCGCCGTGCTTTCGGTAATGATTATAGAGTGAAGGTCAGGGAATGGGTTATTTGCATTTCCCCGTAACAGTTTAAAATCAAATATTTTGAATAGAGAAGGTTCGGTATAATATGCACCGTTTTCGCCGGCAGGTAGTAATTTATCTTTATACCGGAATATGGCATAGTCGTAGTTCTGCCCTATACGAACACTGTTTACCACTTCAGGAATTTCCTTTACTGCATGTGTTGCAATAGGCGCAGGCACCCCTCCCCATGTTTGTTTGCTGGTACCTGTGCCTATTTGAGCTTCCATCTGATAAATCTGCTTTGACTTTTTATGAAAGCCATCAAAATTCAATTCGTCGTTTACCCAAAGTAAGATCAACAGCCCAACAGTAAGGCCCACTGTTAAACCAATCACATTGATACTTGCGTAAAATTTATTCCTTAAGATATTACGCCATGCCGTTTTGAAATAGTTTCTTATCATAATGTTGAAAAATTCTAAAATCAAAATTCTAATTACCAATGCCCCGTGTCGATAACAAATAATTACTCCGAACGCAAACTCTTTACCGGGTTGGTCAAAGCCGCCTTTATAGATTGGAAACTGATGGTTATAAAAGCAATCAAAACGGCTGATACGCCTGCCAGCATAACTACCCACCATTGAAATGGCTGGTGATAAGCAAAGCTTTGCAGGAACCACCTAGTCATGAACCACCAGGCCAATGGTGACGAAATCAGTATTGCTATTAAAACAAGCATTATGAAATCTTTGGATAGCATACCGACAAGGCCCGATATGCTTGCACCCAATACCTTGCGAATACCTATCTCTTTGGTACGTTGCTCAGCAGCATATGCAGCCAGACCGAATAAGCCCAGGCAAGCTATAATGATAGCTAGCGAGGTAAATGAAATGGCAATTTGCCCGATGCGTTGCTCTGTACGGTAATTGTTGTCGAAATCTTCATCCATAAATGAATAGCTGATCTGTAAATTAGGCGATACTGCTCTCCATTTATCCTTCACCTGCGCCAATAAGGCGGGGATATTGGCAGAATTGATTCTTATACTCAAGGCTCCAGTGTCCTCGCTATCAAAAAGAACCAGTGGCGTAACATTTTCACGTAATGACTTGAAGTTAAAGTCTTTTATAACACCAATAATGTGGAACGGCTTCATTACCTTGGCCTTATTATCCATAGGCAAGTAAAGAAGCTGGTTGATAGGGTTTGAAAATCCCAATAATTGCGCAGCCGCTTCATTAATGATAATTGCGGAGGAGTCAGTTTTCATATCAACTGAAAAGTTCCTCCCTGTTTTCATTTTTACTCCAAGCGTAGGTATATAATCCTCATCAACGTTCCATATCGAGCTTTGTATGGCTCTTTTAGAATCCAAGACAGGATCCTTAAATAAAGAGGAATTATTATTGTAGCCTGATGTAGGTAAAAAACCGGTCATGGTTACGCTTTTCACGCCTGCCAATTGTTTAACCTCCTGCTTAAAAGTTTTTGCCTTATTTCCTAATGTCCAGACCTGGTTTACTATCAATACATGGTCACGGTCATACCCTAAATCTTTATTTTGGATATATTTTAATTGGTTATAAATAACAATGGTACCGATGATTAGAAAAATTGAAATAGAAAACTGGAAAACCACCAATGAACTACGGAACATGCCGCCTTTAAAACCTGCTGCCAGCTTCCCTTTAAGCACTTCAATGGGTTGAAAGCCTGAAAGGAACAAAGCCGGATATGAACCTGCGAGGCAACCTACGACGATTATAAATACAATCATCACCGGTAATAACCAACCCATGATTTGCGGAGTAACAGCCAATTCCTTTGCAGAAACCTGGTTAAATAGCCCCAGAAATCCCCATGCTATACCTACAGCAATAATGGCGCTTACCAAAGTTACCATAACTGATTCTGTCAAAAACTGGGCGATCAAATATTTACGGGAGGAACCTAATACTTTACGAACCCCTACTTCTTTTGCCCGGTTCGCCGAGCGTGCGGTAGATAGGTTCATGAAATTTACACAAGCTATCAAAAGTATAAATATGGCTATTGCCGAGAATATGTATACGATCTTAATATCGCCCTTATTTCCCATATCATATTTCGCATTCGACTCTAAATGTATTTTCAGAAGGGGAATAAGGCTAAGGCGGAAATGGTCACCTGTTTGTTCCAGTTTCGCAAAAGTCATATGCAAAATGCTTTGCAACTGAGGCTCAGCATGTTTCCTTAAAAATTCCGGGAGCTTGGTTTCAAATTTTTTATAATCGACACCGGGTCTGAACAGGACATAGGTATCAAAGTTGCTGCTAAACCAGGCGTCCTCTTTGCTTTCGGCAAGTGATGGCATAGAAAGAATGAAATCAAAATTGAAATGCGATTGCTTAGGTATATTTTTAATTACGCCCGTCACTTTGTAAAGGGAGGTGTCATTAAAAGTCAAAACCTTCCCTGCCGCATTTGTGGTATTAAAATACTTCAGCGCCATCTTTTCGGTAATAACAACTGAATGTGTTGCTTTTAAAGCAGTCACTGGGTTGCCATCTAGCATTGGTAAGGTAAACACATCAAAAATGGCATTATCGGCATAAACCATGTTATCTTCCTGGATATTCTGATTGCCTTTTTTTACTTGGTTCCCACCACGTTGCCTAAACCTTGCTACCTGTTCAATTTCAGGAAAATCACCTTTCAATGCGGCGGCAGTGGGTGCAGGGCATTCGGCGTATATACCTTCATTTCCTCCAAATTTCACATTCTCGTTTACCCGGTAAATACGATCAGCTTTGGTATTGAATCTATCAAAGCTCAACTCATCAAACACATAGAATACAATGAGTAAACAGGTGGCCAGCCCCAAGGCCAACCCAAGGATATTGATAGCCGTAAATCCTTTATTTTTAAAAAGATTACGAAATGCCGTTTTTATATAATTTTTAATCATCGCGTTAGTTTCTTTGTCATTAGTCACCGATCATTACTTCTTATCCTGACCACAGGTTAACTAATCATTGATTAATGAATCACTAAAACTTACTCACATTACCACTTCCGCTTGTTGAGCTTTTTACAGATTTTGCATCGCCAGTATAGCGCACATCACCAGATCCGCTGACTCCTGCAACAACTTTGTCGCTGGCATTTATTTTGGCATTCCCTGAACCTGAAACACGTACTACTGAACTTGAAGTAACAAGGTCTGCTGCCACGAAATTTCCTGATCCTGAAACCTTTGATTTTGAGCTACCTGCTGTTCCGGATAGCGTAATATGACCTGAACCGGAAACATGGCTTTCTAATTCTTTCACATTTACTTTACCGCGAATACTCCCAGAGCCTCTAACCGTCAGTTTCAACGAATTGGTAGAAATACCATTAACAAAAAAAGCCCCGCCTGATCCTGATACCTTGATACCGCCCAGGTCTTTTACTGTAATATTCACTACAATTTTAGGATGATGGCGCCACCAGCTTTTATCACTCCACCAGCTTTTATCGCTCCAGCCCCAGTTATCGTGTTTATTACTGATATGCAAAGTATGACCTTCAATTTCTGTAAGAATGCGATCCAGCACTTCCTTCGGGGCTTTGTAGCTGAGCGACTCCGTATTTCCTTGTTCGATGTACACATCAAAAGGCCCGGAAATCTGCAAAGCATCAAACTCAGTTATTTGGCGGTTAACAGTTACAAGAGAATCTTCTGTTACCAATGCGTGTGGTTTTGCAAATGTATACCCACTGCCGGTTATAAATGTGATTGCCAATAAAAGCTTAAATAATTGTCTCATAGTTTATCAGTTTTTAGTGTAAGACGCCACTTAAAAACATTAGGTTGCATCCCATTTTGCACTTTTTAATTATTTTTTAATCAGGCATTTATTCGCTTCGCAGGCTCTTTACCGGATTGGCCGTTGCTGCCTTAATGGTTTGGTAAGCAATGGTTGCGGCCGCTATAAGAATTGATGTGATAACAGCTACAATGAAAGTATCCGGACCTATACTGATGTGATAGGCATAGTTCTCCAACCAGTTATGCATCATGTAATAACCTAGTGGCGCCGCTATAATAAAAGCTATGGTGATAAGCAGTATAAACTCTTTAGAAAACAGACCAATAATATTCATGATGGGCGCGCCCAGCACTTTGCGGATACCAATCTCCTTCGTTCGTTGTGACGCTGCAAATGCGATCAAACCATATAAACCCAGACAGCCAATAATGATAGCAATGGATGAGAAGAGTTGAAATGCGGTATATACCTTTTGTTCTTGTGTATAAAAACTTGCGATATTGTCATCTAAAAATTTGTAATTGAGCAAGTTATCAGGGTATAGTGTCGACCACCATCTGTTTAAATGCTGTATAGTTTTGTTTATTGCTGATGGCTGTATTTTAATACTGGTCATAAAGAAGCGATCTGGCTGATATTGCAGCGCGCAGGCCCTGCGTTTCTTATGTTTCGATTCGCTTTGAAAATCCCGGATAACACCGATGATAGTAGATGGTCGCCCGTTTATATTTATACGTTGACCGATGGCCTTTGCCGGATCCGTTATTCCCATCTTTTGGATCAGGGTTTCGTTAACCACAAAACTCTGAGTAGTATCCTTTGGATCCCGCTTCGTGATCTTTTGCCCTGCCAGCATTTTCAGGCCGAACATATCGATGAAATTCTCATCCACAAATTTTACTTCAGTAACATCATCTTTTGTGATACCAAATTGAGGCGCACTTAGATTGGCGAAATTGTTATTGTAAGTTGGCGCTCCCGACGAAAATGTAAATTGAGCCACACCCGGATCATTAGCCATATAATGCTGTAAAGCTGCGTTTTTCTTCATATCAGGAACATAGAACGATACGATAGCCTCTTTATTAAAGCCGAGATCCTGGTTTTCGAAGTAGTTCATTTGACGGGCTACAATCAATGTACCCACGATCAGAACCTGTGAAATAGCGAATTGTGCCACAACCAATCCTTTACGCAAGCTAAAGCCATGGACTGATTTAGCGCTTTGCCTTTTAAGGGAATCAACCGGCTGAAATGCTGATTGAACAAAAGACGGATATAAACCTGCGATCAGGATAACAGCTATAGTAAGGCAAACTATCCATAGAACGACTATCGGTTGTGATAGCTGCCCTGCATCAATATTGATATTAAGCCAGACTGCGGCATTAGATAAGAATAGGAATGCTATAAAAACTCCAAGGATAACTGCAAACAATACCATTATCGTTGTTTCGCCCAAAAATTGTTTGATTAGTTGTCGACGATTGGCACCCAATACTTTACGCACACCAACTTCTTTTGATCTCTTTATTGCCTGCGCAGTAGCCAGGTTAATAAAGTTAATGCAGGCAGTAATAATGATAAGTAAAGCAACGCCAAACAGACCATAATAGGTAGCCTTGGATGTTGGAGTAATCACATTATTGATATAACGCTGATCGAAATGAATGGCATTAAGTGGTTGTAAAGGCAGACGAACTTCTTTTGGATTGAGCCCCCAATTCTTTTTCAGAAATGCCGGTATTTTACTTTGAACTTTGCTGATCGGGTAATTGGGTTGCAGTAGGATGAAAGTAAAGAAGCCTCCACCGATATTCCAGAATTCGTGCAGATTTAACCGGCTCTTTATTGTCTCTAATGAGCACAGCATCTGCAACGGTACGCTACGATTTCCGGGGAGGTCTTTTATCACACCGGTCACTTTTACATTAAGCTGGTTCTCGACATTGATCACCTGTCCCATCGGATCTTTATCACCGAAGTATTTTTTAGCCAGAGTTTCATTCAAAACGATGGCATTGGGCTCAGAAAGCGATGTTTTAGGGTCACCCTTAATCCATTTCAGATCAAATATTTTCGGGAAACTTGAATCAACAAAAGCAAAATCCTTATCACGAAAACGGGTGTTGTTTACCTTAACCATTACATCGTTATTGTACATTACCTGCGTTACCTGCTCCAGTTCAGGAAAATCAACCCGAATAGTAGGCACAATTGCCAATGATACATTTGAATTAAAATCAATGGCATTCAGGGTAACGCGATAAATACGGTCAGCCTTTTTATAATTGTCATAGTTAAGTTCATTCCTAACAATGAGGAAGATAACCAGGCATGAGGCGATGCCTAAAGTCAAACCGAAAATATTCAGGAAGGCATAACTCCAGTTACGCTTTATATTCCTGAGAGCAATGGTAATGTAGCTTCTTATCATGGTTAGTTCATTGAGTTTTCTACCGTGTAACCGATCACTCCGTCCGCAAACTATTCACCGGGTTCGCTATGGCCGCTTTTATAGCTTGATAACTTACAGTAACCAAAGCAATAAATAGCACAAATGCACCTGCAAGCAGGAATATCCAAACATTTATTTCAATCCGATATGGATAGTTTTCCAACCATTTATTCATGGCCCACCATGCTGCTGGAACGGCGATGATAGCCGCGATAATCACCAACTTGGCAAAATCCGTTGATAGCTTTCTAACGATACCTTCAACACTGGCGCCCAATACCTTGCGGATACCAATCTCTTTCCTGCGGCGCTCGGCTGATAATGTAGCCAAACCAAATAATCCGATGCAGGAAATGAAAATGGTAAGTACCGCGCCGAAGCTTACGATCTGTTTCCATTTAGCTTCTTTATCATACTGCTCAGCCACTTCGGCATCTTTGAACTTGTACTGATAAGGAATAAATGGAAATAGCGCTTTAAATTCCTTCTGGATACGGTTTAACGATTCCGATTTATTCTTATCGCTGATCTTTACAAAAACATTCCCGAAAGGCATATGTGGGTTCATCGTATATAATATTGGCGAGAGCTTTTCTGTAAGCGACACGAAATGGTAATTCTTTACAACCCCGACAACGGTAAATTTCTTTTTATCGTAGAAGAAATCGACAATCTCACCAATCGGCTTTTTCCAGCCAGCTTGCTTAACGAACTCCTCGTTCACCAATACCGCATTGGAGGTGTCTGATACCATCGCCTTCGAAAAATTCCGGCCTTTTACCATCGGTACCTGGAACAAAGGCAAATAGTCTTCATCGATATGTTTCATATCGAACATTTGCTGTTGGTTGCCGTTAATATGCGCTATGGTTCCCCAGCGGCCCCCCTGGTCGGCTGTGACGCTGAGTATTGACGGATCCTTTAACAATTCATTTTTGAACAAAGGCAATTTTGTCCTATCAATTCCCCATGACGTTATCGATACAACATTCTTATCGTTATAGCCCAGGTCGAAGTTCATCAGGTAACTGAACTGGGAGTAAATGGTAATAGTAGATATAATAAGGAATGTGGCCAAAGTGAATTGCAATATCACCAGACCCTTTGATAAATAATTCTTACCAATATATTGCGTACGATTATATAGCGTCTGTACAGGGTTAAATCCCGATAGAACTAACGCCGGATAAAAACCTGCCAGCAACCCTGTCAACAGAAATATACCGATATAACCTGCTACCAGCTTAAAACTTAATAAGTATGAGAAAGCCAATGCTTTATTAGCCAATGTATTAAATACAGGCAGAGCCAGTTGAACCAAAACAATAGCCAAAACAAAGGCTATAAAGCTTAAAATGAATGATTCGCCCAGAAATTGCATAATCAATTGCTTGCGCTGACCACCCACCACCTTACGGATGCCGATCTCTTTAGCTCTTTTGAGCGATCGGGCAACGGTGAGATTCACGAAATTGATACAGGCTATCGCCAGAATAAATAAAGCAATACCCGAAAGAATATAAGAATACATTGGGTTACTTTGGTCAGACAAACCATTATCAGCCGGATAGTCTGTGCTGGTGTGCATTTCAAGTAAGGGTTGGAGGCTGAATGTTCGTTTATTTTTATCCCCAAATTTATCTGCGTTTCCTTTGATCTCGCTTGCGGCATCGGTTAAGAATACCTTGTTGATCTTCGCATCCAACTGTTTTATATTGGTGCCGGGCTTTATCACAAAGAAAGTGTTCTGAAAGAAGTTGAGCCACTGATTGTCGATATGGTTCACTTTCTTCGGCAATAACATTTTTATCTTGATTGAGGAATTTTGCGGCGTTTTTCTGGTCACGGCAGTTACCGTGAATGGCTGAAATTTGTCATCAACCTTTAGATCGAGCGTTTTTCCGACAGGATTTCCTTTGCCAAAATATTTTTCGGCCACTTCTTCTGAGAGCACAATAGAATGGAGATCATCCAGGGCATGTTGCGGTTTGCCATACACCACGGGAAATGTAAAAACCGAAAAGAAATTGCTATCGACATGCAATGCTTCCTGATCAAAAACCTCGTTACCTCTCTTTATGGTATAACTTCCGCCCTGGATACGCACAAAATCCTGCACCTCGGGCAGTTGTCGTTTAAAGTTGGGGCCGGGCATATCGCCTGTGCTCGAAAATTTATGCAACTGGCCATCAGGAGCTTTTTCATCTACTGCCAGGTGATAAATATTTACTGCATTGACATTGAACCTGTCGTAACTCACTTCATCCATAGTATACAAAAAGATGAGCATACAACAAGCCAGGCCCACGCTAAGCCCTACAATATTGATCAGTGAAAAACCTTTATTCCTCCAAAGGTTTCTAAATGCGGTTTTGAAGTAGTTTCTTATCATGGTTTTGGTTCATTAGTCATTGGTTTATAAATTCCCTGATTAACTGATCACCGTTTCACTGATCACTCACTTCTCAGGCTCTTCACTGGATTAGCTAACGCCGCCTTTATCGTCTGGAAGCTGATCGTTATTAAAGCGATTACTACGGCCAATCCTCCGGCTACAAGGTATACCCACCACTGCATTTCTATATGATATTTATAGCCTTTCAGCCATAAGCTCATTTCCCTGTAAGCAACAGGAAAAGCGATGAGACAGGATAATATTACCAGTTGCAAAAAGTCTTTTGAAAGCAGAGCGGTTACACTGGCGACACTTGCACCCAGCACTTTGCGTATGCCGATCTCTTTGGTACGCCGTTCAGCGGTGTAGGCGGCTAATCCAAATAATCCCAGACAGGAAATTACAATAACCAACGCAGCAAATAGCCTTGATAATTTGCTTGCGAGCATCTCGGTCAGGAACATGCCGTTGAACTGATCGTCGACAAAACGATATTGAAACGGGTATGCCGGATTATATCTCTTCAATATACTTTGAATATCACCAAGCGTTTTCTGAATATCAGCCTGCGGTTTAATGCGAACATACATTACAGTATTATCCTTGGGTGCAGCGATCATAAACATTACCGGGTCTGGCTTGCCATACATATCGCCATATACATAATCGTTAACCACCCCCACTATCGTAGCTATCGTAGTATCACCATTGTAATGCATAGTTTTGCCCAATGCACTTCCCTTACCCATCAATTTCTCCAGGGATTTGGTAATGATCATATGAATCGGCCTGCCGGTATCCCGTACTACCAAATTCCGTCCTTCTAATATGCTTAAACCCGATGTAGCCATAAATTCAGGAGTTACATAGCGTTGAGATATTAATACTTCTGACCCTGGGGCTTTTCCCTCCCATGTCATACCACTGGTATTATTACCGCCATAAATAATGGAGTGATCAGCAAGTGCGACATTTTCTATGTGGCCGGTACCGATCAAATCTTCTCTTATAGGAGCATAGTTTTTTGCTATTTGCCCTTGCAAATCGATCTCAAGGAGATTATTTTTATTAAAGCCTAAATCCCTGTTCTTGATATGCTGTATTTGTTGGTAAATTATTACTGTACTGATGATAAGGATGATCGACGCGGAAAATTGCAGAATAACCAACCCTTTGCGGATATAGGCCGCACTACTATCCTTTAGTTTGATGCCTTTTAAGACTGATACAGGTTTAAATGAAGACAGGTATAATGCAGGATAACTGCCCGCTACCAAACCGCAAATGATTGCGATAGATAATAATGCAAGTATATGGAAAGGTTTATCTAACCCAAGAGCAAGTTGTTTTTCAACCAAAAGGTTGAATCCAGGCAATACAAGTGTGAGCAAAATTAAACCGATTGCTGCAGCTATGAGGGCCATGAATATCGCCTCTCCAATAAACTGAAAAATCAGGGAGTTTTTACCAGCGCCTAGTACCTTACGAACGCCGACCTCACGGGCTCGTTTTTCGCTACGGGCTGTGGCCAGGTTCATAAAGTTGATACAGGCTATCAGCACAATGATCCAGGCTATAATAGTAAACAGGTGAACATATTCTATACGGCCTCCACCTGTCATTTTGCCGTCCTTAAAGTCATCGCGAAGCCTCCAGTCGTTCATACTGAACAAAAACAAGTGGCTAATGGCTTTGGGCTCATGTTTTTGAACATAATTAAACATTTGATTATTAACAGCATCAAGGCTCGCATTGGGCTTTAGTTCCACATAAGTAGTGGTATTGTTATTCCCCCATGATTTTAACCAGGGACTATTATCAAGATGTATTTGAAATGGCATCAGCCATTCGAATTGTAAGCTTGAATTTGCGGGTAAATTCTTTACTACACCTGAAACAACATAGTCTTGTTTGTTATCAACTTTGATAGTTTTGCCTATCACATTTGGCTCATTACCGAAGAATTTTTTAGCTGTTTTCTCTGTAATTACCAGTGAGTGATACTGAGTAAAAGCTAAACGGGCGTTACCTTGCGTAAATGGCAAGGTAAACATGCTGAATATTGATGGGTCAACATATTTTCCTGAGGCATATACAGATTTATCTCCTTGCGAGAACAGAAAGGTTTCTTGTCCTTCAGAAGTACGGCAAGCATTGGCAATTCCGGGCAACGTTTCCTTTAATTCAGGTCCCATAATACCCGGTGTGGAAGAGTGCGTAAATACATACGCATCATACTTTTGGTTTTCCCGTACTACGTACAGCTTGTCCTTTTTTACATTGACTGAATCATAGTTCGCCTCATCTTCAACCCACAAAAAGATCAAAGCGGCACATACAATGCCAATAGCTAAACCGAAAATATTCAGGAAGCTGTAAGCCTTATTTTTGGTGAGGCTTCTGAAGGCTGTTTTGATGTAGTTCTTTATCATATCCGGAAAATTTTAGACAAAAAACTCTCAATCTAACTCCTTCCGATGTTTGGAAGGAGTTAGGGAGACACACATTAATCAACTGATTATAAAAAACTAATCGAGTTTCGGGGAATGATCCTTAGATCATTATATTTTCCATGACAGTCTGGCCGTCAAGCAAACGAATAATACGGTGACTGTAACGGGCATCATGTTCAGAGTGAGTTACCATGATAATGGTAGTGCCTTGTTCATTCAGGTCAGTTAATAGTTCCATTACATCATTACCGTTGCTACTGTCCAGGTTACCGGTGGGCTCATCCGCAAGTATTAATTTAGGTTTGTTTACAACCGCACGGGCAATGGCCACACGTTGTTGCTGACCACCTGATAACTGTTGTGGATAGTGATTTCGACGGTGCATAATTTGCATCTTATCCAGCACTTCCTCTACCCTTTTTACACGCTCAGAGCTTGGAACACCAGTGTAAATCAGTGGCAACTCCACGTTTTCAAATACGGTCAACTCGTCGATCAAATTAAAGCTCTGGAATACGAATCCAATATTATGCTTGCGCAAATCGGCACGTTTACGTTCGTTAAAGTGGGCTACTTCCACACCATTGAAAACATAGCTACCGCCATCAGGGTCGTCAAGCATACCCAAAATGTTCAGCAATGTAGATTTGCCGCAACCAGACGGCCCCATTATTGCTACAAATTCTCCTGTATTTACATGGATGGATAATTTGTTTAATGCTATCGTCTCCACCTCTTCGGTACGATAAAATTTTTCTAAGTCTGTAATCTTTATCATTTGTGCCTCCTAAACCTTTCTTGTAATAAGGTTTGTTTTTATTTAGTTAATAATCAGGTTTTCTATTTTGTCAATACTAATTCTTGTATATCTCCGTAGGTTTCATAACTGGAGGTAATTACCTTATCACCTGGCTTCAGGCCTCTGATTACTTCAAAATAATCAGGATTTTGTCTGTTTACCTGGATGTCAACCTTGTAAGCAGTTTTACCGTCGTCGCTCACTTTAAATATCCAGTTACCGCCTGTTTGTTGGAAGAAGCCGCCTCTAGGTAGCAGTATCGCAGGCGCTTCATCGCTGAAGACCAGGCGGATCTGTAAAGTTTGGCCTTTTCTCAACCCCGGAGGGGTATCACCAACAAACATCATATCCACCTGGAATGTACCGCCAGTACCCACGGAAGTAAATACTTTCTTTACTACCATTTTATAATTTTTGTCGTCGGTTGGGTAATAGGCAGTCATACCCGGAACCACCCTGCTAATGTAATGCTCATCTACATTGGCGCGTACTTTTATGCCGGTAAAACCATCGATCTGCGCAAGGTGCTCTCCTTTATTTTTATTCTGGCCTATTTCTGCATCGAGCTGAGTTAATTGTCCGTCTATAGGCGCCACTACTGTCAAATCGGATACTTCTTTACGCATCAGTTGCAAACTGTTTTTCATCTGGCGGTATTGCTCTTTAGATTGTGCGTCTTGTTCTTTAGTCATTATTGTATCCTGACGGAGAATCTCGCGGGCAAGGTTTCTTTTTCGTAGTTGATAGTTGTAGGTATTCTCAGCTTGCTTATATTCTTGTAAACCGATGGCTTTTTGTGAATAGAGCTTTTTATCCAGGTTATATACACGCTCTGCTTCCCGAAAAAGGCTTTCTACATCGGCCATGGTTTGCAGTTTGTTCACCGTATTTTGTTGCGCGTTATTTTGTGAAATTTGCATCTGGGTTTGTGCCGCGTATACGGCATTCTCAGAGTTGGCAAGGCTCAGTTCAACGTCTGTATTAGATAGTTTCAGAATCGGGTCACCTTTTTTAAGTTTGGCGCCGTCTTCAACATATTTCGCCTGTACAGTACCACCCTGTACAGCGTCTAAATAAATTGTAATTTGAGGAAGTACGTTTCCATTTACTGGAATAAACTCTGAGAATGGTCCTTTCTTTATTTCGCTAATTGTAATACGATCAATCGGTGCATTGTATTTGCTCTTGCTGGTGATACCCACGTAGGTAACCGATACAATCAAAGCTACCAATGCGGTTATACCCACAATAGTCAGTATTCGTTTTTGGTTCCAGGTACTTTTTTCAATTTTTCTGTCCACGGTATTAAATTATATTTTGATTAATGGTTACAAAAACACATGCCACAAATTAAATAGCTGTTTTTCAGTAATTTAATATTAAAATAAAGAATTAGACCGTACGCTTCTGTTACAGCAAGTGTCCGGTTATGATACAATGCATTTTAACTGTTTCCGGCAACAAATCATATTTAATCGTTCACAATTAACTATTTAGTAAGCAACATCATATTTAGCATAAAAATTGCGTCCCGGTTTTCGGCTTATTAATGCGTAAATACAATCCTTAGCTGTTTTTATTTACTAATTTAGAGCTTTATCGTAAACGAATTACCAGACAATATATAAACAAACAAGTACTATGATCTTAAAAAAGGCAACTGTTTTGGTTGTTGATGATGACATTGATGTGTTAACTGCAGTGAAACTCCTGCTAAAAACCGAAACGCAAGAAGTTATCACTGAGAAGAACCCTGAAAATCTAAACTGGTTATTACAGCGAAACCAGGTTGACCTGGTGTTGCTCGATATGAATTTTAACAGCGCCATTAATACCGGTAATGAAGGGATATACTGGCTGCGGAAAATTAAAGAATGGAAACCTAATGTATGCGTTATTATGATCACGGCCTATGGCGATATAGATTTAGCAGTCCGTTCATTAAAAGAAGGTGCCAATGACTTTATTGTTAAACCATGGCATAACGAAAAACTTATAGATACCATAAAGGAGCTATTGGATAAGCAAGAAGGTACTAAACCGGCGAAAGCAAGTGTAAAGTCAGCTGGCAATACTTCAATTTTAGGTGATTCGGAAGTAATGCAGGACATATTTTACAAGGTAAACAAGATTGCTCCGACCGATGCCAACATATTGATATTGGGCGAAAATGGAACCGGTAAAGACCTGATGGCTAAAGCTATTCATGAGCGTTCGCTTCGTGCTGATAAACCGTTTGTTAAGGTCGACGTGGGAGCACTGACCGATACCTTATTCGAAAGCGAATTATTCGGTCATAAAAAAGGGGCTTTTACTGATGCTCGTGAGGACCGGGAAGGCCGTTTCGAGGAAGCGCATGGAGGGACCCTGTTTTTAGACGAAATAGGCAATATCAGCCTGCAGCAACAGGCCAAACTGTTAACCGTATTGCAAAATCGCCAGGTGACGCGCCTGGGTACCAACAAAGCTATGGACATTGATATCCGATTGATCTGCGCAACCAACGTGCCATTGTACGAACTTGCGAATGAGAATCGTTTTCGTAAGGATTTGATTTACCGTATCAATACCGTTGAGATCAATGTACCGCCGTTACGCAAAAGAAACGACGATATAGTTTTGTTAGCCCGCCATTTCGCAAAAATGTATGCCAACAAGTATCTGAAACCTTCAATGGATTTTGATCAAAGCGCGCTGCAAAAACTGAAGCAATATAATTTTCCGGGCAATGTGCGCGAACTGCAATACACCATAGAACGGGCCGTGATTATGGCTGACGACCATATATTGAAACCGGACGATCTTATATTCTCCATACTCGAAACGCCTACTGAAGATGAAGTTGAAGCCGATAATGTTCCGCTAAGCACGCTGGAAAAAAATGCCATTTTGAGAGTGATCGAAAAGAATAACGGCAATATTACCCGTGCCGCCAAAGAACTAGGACTAACCCGCACCGCCTTATACCGCAGATTAAGCAAATATGATATTTAAACGTTATGAATGGCGGCTTCTGCTGCGTGTATTAATACTTTTCATTACTCTTACCGCAACTGCAATAATTGCTGTACAGGGGACATACTTGTATATGGTTATTGCCTGCCCTTTACTGGTTTATGAGCTGATTGATATGATCCGCTTTCAGAAAAAGGCTCAGGATGAGGTGAGCCAGTTTGTGGAATCCATACATTACCGCGATTTTTCCCGCCACTTTGATGTCAGGAAGGCTCCTACTGAGCTTAAACCACTCAGAAAGGGTTTTAATGAGATCAACTCTACTTTTAAACTCATCAGCCGCGAACGGGAAACCCAATACCATTACCTGCAAAAAATATTAGAGATTGTTGATACGGGCATCCTGTCGTACGAACTCGAAACAGGCGAAACGGGCTGGATCAATGAGGCCTTCAAACGGATAATAGGCATTCCTTACGTTAAAACAATTTCTTCACTTGAAAAAAGAGAAGAGGCTCTTTATAAGGAGATTACCGATTTAAAGCCCGGCGAAAGCAAAGTAATTTCTATTACCCGTAACCAGCAGCTAATTAAAGTATTAATTACCGCCAGCTTGCTCCGTAGCGATGATAAGGTATACAAGCTAATAGCGTTCCAAAATGTAAGTGAAGCCCTTGACGAAACTGAATCAAAGGCCTGGCAAAAGCTATTGAGCGTAATGACACATGAGATTATGAACTCTGTGGCACCTATTTCATCATTGGCCGATACTTTGAAAAACAGACTGCAATCACCCGAGATTGTTAACAGTGCAATGGGTGGACAGCTGGAAGATTTGGAATTAGGTATCGATACAATTAAACGCCGAAGCGAGGGCTTGCTTAAGTTTACGGAGAGTTACCGTAACCTGAACAAGATCACCAAGCTTGACCTGAAAAAAATACTGGTGCGTGACCTGTTCGAAAACCTGAGCAGCTTGATGCATCCATCTATGGAGAAAAAACACATTGAGCTGGAAATAGTGCTACGCGACCCTGCCCTAGCCGTTGAGGCAGACATTAATCTGATTGAACAGGTGATGATCAATCTGCTTGTGAATGCTGTCGAGGCGGTGAAAGATAAGGAACATCCGCGCATTACGCTTTCAGCTGAGGTTCAGCAGAATAACCGTACCGTCGTTAAAGTATCTGATAATGGTTCAGGTATACCAACCGATCTGCTCGATAAAATATTTATCCCTTTTTTTAGTACCCGAAAAACTGGCAGTGGTATTGGATTGAGTCTTTGCAAACAGATTATGTTGTTGCATAAGGGCAATATCCAGGTGCAATCTGCAGAGGGGTTGGGTTCTGCTTTTTTATTAGTATTTGCGAATTAATCTATTTTTTTGCTGCTAATGTCGCTGCTTTTTGGGGTAACTCTGTATTGCCGCTTTGACTTTGCAGGTTAAATTTAAACTTGGCTACTTTAGCCTCATCGCCTGATATAGCCAATTCCAAATCATAAGTACCTTCTACTGTCCAGCTTTCACCATCAATAAAATGATCTGCTTTACCCGAAAAATGTGCCTTTACAATTCCACCTGATTGTTCAATGCGGAATTTCGTTACATAGTGACGTGTAAGGTCAAACCCGGGAAGAAATCCCTTCCATACTGTTATGATATCATTTGATGATAAAACAGAGGCTGGATTACCATTCATAGAATAATAATCAAGCAATACATCATCAGCAAATGAAGCCTTTACCTTGTCCCAGTTGCGTTCATCGGCGCCTTCAAAAATATGAGTGATTGTTTCAATAATTTTTTCTGTATCCATAGGTTTTAATAGGTATTTACATCACCACTTTCACTTTTATCTGTCCATCCGATAATGTCCGGACGATCAGTTTTTCTTCTGTTGGGTAAATTGCCATTATATCCAACCCACGAATGTTTACATCGGTATGTACGCCGTTGCCCATATCTCGGCTCATTTCACTCTGTATTCTTTTTTTGCTGTCAGCAATGAAAGTGGTGAAATTATAAGTAGCCCGTTGACGTATCATTTCAGTAATCTTAGCATTGAACATCCATTTTGCGGCCTTTAGCATCCATGCTTTGGTTTGAAGGTCAAAAGTAAGATCAGGAAAGGATAGTTCATGCGTGGTTGGATTGTATGTCGGTGTCCCTACCAGGTAAATAGTACCTGTACTTGAGCCCTTGAAATCAATCTGCATGACGATTTGACTGCCACTACCCCATATTTTGGTATTATCCACAATAAACTGCTTACCCGCTACATCAGCGCTTTGGCCTACTACCTGTTGATTCACCATTTTAGTTAGGTGACCATAGTTCTCCAATAAGTCCAGATATACATTAAATCCTTTTGCAGGTGCGTAGGCAGTTAGGCTTGGTACCGGTTTGGCAGGTGGCGGGTTACTTACCGCAGTTACCACCGGCTTAGCTGATAAGCCAACCGAAAAGGTAAGCTGCGAACCATTCAAACTAAAACTGCTCAAACGCACAGACTCAGGATTAATAGATACATAACCCACATCGCCTACTTTGGTTTCGCTGGCAATGTTTTTCCATAGCTGCTCTACAATGGGTTTAATATTATAGGCAGCGATTTTATCATCTACCTGCTTACCAAGGTCATTCAACGGGCCGCTGACATATTGTATCAGCCGGTCAGTCACATCAATGTTGCCCATAAAAACATTGCAGCGGTCTATTGGCCGCGGTGCAGGGTATAAAATGGTTTTTGATTTCAGATGATAATCAGGCAATACGGCGATCGTGGTCTGGTATGATATTTCCATTCTGCGGGGCGGTTCTCCACCCATGCCGCACTGTGCCGATACAACCGGAACAACGCATTGTGGCCCTGAACCAAACATGGAAGAACATTTGGCGCAATAAGAAGCATTGAACCCATAACTGCCCACAAATTTCAGGTTCACTATATTATTACTTCCGGTAATTGTAAATGGCGTGCGGGTAAAAGTATAAAAGTAACGCAAGCCCTCACAAGGCTGCTGGTTATCAGAATATTTAGTTGGGACCGAATTTTCAGCCTGAACAAAGTAAGTTTTCAAGTCAACTGTAACCGGCACATCGATATTGGAGACAGGTTGAATAAGCTTTGGAACGTCGGCTGCCGTTTTTGCAGGAGCTAAAGGTTTTGTTGCAGCACAGGAATAAAGCAAAAAAGGCAGGGTAAATACTGCCAATAATTGTGTTGGTTTAAATGTCATATCAGGGGTATGGTAAATTGGCTGTAAAAATAGCAAAGCTTTTAAATTCTGTCTTCAAATATTATTTAGTTTAGCTTTACTCATGAAAAACATATTAGCTATATCGGGAAGTTTAAGAGAAGGTTCATCCAACCATAACATCTTAGGGTTATTATGCAAAATGCTACCGGCCGGAGTCGATTATAACATTTATGAAGAGTTGAGGAATATTCCGGCATTTGACCCGGGAATTGATAACGATACACCTCCATCTACGGTTTCCAATCTCAGAGAAAAAATATCACAAGCTGATGGTATTATAATTTGCACACCTGAATATGCTTTCGGTGTGCCCGGAGCTTTGAAGAATGCATTGGATTGGACAGTATCCAGCGGTTCATTCGCCGGTAAACCCACGGCATTAATAACTGCATCCACCGGCGGTGAAAATGCGCATGAAGCCATGATCAAAATCTTAGGAGCAATAGATGCCAAAATTTCATCAGAAACTACCCTATTGATACAATTTGTCCGTTCAAAAATGGATGCTGCTGGTAATATAACCGATCTTGTCATAGCTCAAAATCTAAAAGCCTTGGCCGGTGCATTCATCAATTTGTTATAAACCAATCAACCCAATCCAACCTAATCGCTAAACTCACCCTGCCAATTTGACAATATATTGACTTTGGAACAAGCCTTGATGAACAAGGACTAGACATAAAACAGATTTCTAAAACTATAATAGATTATGCAAGAAAAAGGAACAATCTCGATCCACACCGAGAACATCTTCCCGATTATTAAAAAATTCTTATACTCTGACCACGAGATATTTTTGCGCGAGCTGGTATCAAACGCAGTAGATGCTACGCAAAAAATGAAACGCCTTAGTTCATTGGGTCAATACAATGGAGAGTTGGGTGATCTGCGCGTTGAAGTGGCATTTGACGAAAAGGCAAAAACCATTACGTTATCCGATAACGGCATTGGTATGACAGCAGAAGAAATCAAAAAATATATCAACCAAATTGCCTTCTCAGGTGCCACTGAGTTCATGGAGAAATTCAAAGAATCCAAAGACGCGAATGAGATCATAGGTCGCTTTGGCTTAGGGTTCTATTCTGCCTTTATGGTGGCTGATAAGGTTGAAATCGAAAGTTTGTCGTACCAGGAAGGTGCCGAACCAGCACATTGGGTATGCGATGGCAGCACCGAATTTGAATTGAGCGAAGGCAGCCTTACCGAACGCGGCACCGAAATTACTTTGCATATTAACAAGGACTCAGAAGAATTCCTGAGTAAACACAAATTGCAGGAAATATTGGATAAATATTGCCGCTTTTTGCCTGTACCAATCATTTTCGGAACCAGGACCGAGGATGAGCCTGATGGCGAAGACGAGGAAGGTAAACCAAAATACAAACAGGTTGAAGTACCAAATATCATTAATGACACCAATCCGATCTGGACAAAATCGCCAAGCGATCTGAAGGATGAGGACTACCTGGAATTCTACAAACAACTGTACCCCTTCTCTGAAGAGCCATTATTCTGGATACATCTGAATGTTGATTATCCATTCAACCTGACGGGAGTGTTGTACTTCCCGAAAGTGAAAAATGAGTTTGATTTTCAGCGCAATAAGATCAAATTATTCTCTCGCCAGGTATTTATTACCGATGAAGTGAAAGACATTGTCCCCGAATTCCTGATGCTGCTACATGGCGTGATCGACTCGCCAGACATTCCGCTGAACGTTTCGCGTAGCTTCTTACAGGCTGACAGTAATGTAAAGAAAATAAATACCTACATCACTAAAAAGGTAGCTGATAAACTGGCAGAACTCTTTAAGAGTGATCGCAAAAGTTATGAGGAAAAATGGTCTGACATCGGTCTGTTTGTAAAATATGGCATGGTAAGCGAAGAGAAATTCTATGATAAAGCCAAAGACTTCGTTTTATTGACCAATGCCGAAAAGCAAAACTTTACCCTTGAAGAATACAAAGAAAAAGTTGCTCCGGAGCAGACTGATAAAGATGGACAACTGGTTTACATCTACACCAATGATCCGGAAAAACAGGATGCATTCATCCAATCAGCCAATAAAAAAGGATATGACGTGCTGGTGATGAACTCTCCTATTGATAACCACTTTGTAAGCAGCCTGGAACAAAAGCTGGAAAAGACTTCCCTAAAACGTGTCGACTCGAATGTAGCGGATAAGCTGATCAAAAAAGAAGACGCTCCTGCTCATATTTTAACTGAAGAAGAATCAGCTAAAGTGAAAACCATCTTTGATAAAGCAATCAATCGCCCTGCATACAGAGTGGAACTGGAAAGTCTTAACCCCGAGGAACTCCCGGTAACTGTTACTATGGATGAATTTATGCGCCGTATGAAAGAAATGGCAGCTATGGGCGGTGGTATGGGTTTCTATGGAAGCATGCCTGATAACTACAAAGTGGTGATCAATGCGAATCATAAACTCGTCACCCGCATTTTGCAGGATGAAAACGAACAGGAACAGTCCCAATTAGCCCGCCAAGCTTTTGATCTGGCATTATTATCACAAGGTTTATTAACTGGTTCTGATCTGACTGAATTTGTAAATCGTAGTGTGAATTTAATATAATCGCCATAAAACTTATGATGAGAGCCCCGGGTTTTCCGGGGCTTTTTTATTGAATAAAGTTTAGGTAACTTTATGGAATCTCCCCTGGTTAAGCATCGTATCTGCATCATGAAGACATTAAAGAACATATGCATCCTGCTGCTAATAGTTAGCGCCGGATTAAACACTGCATTTGCACAAGACACCAAAAAAGATAAAAAATCAGAAAAAGAGGCTACAGTTAAAAAGCTTGTAGACGGGCAGCATTACACTTTTTTAGCCACTTATATGTTGCCGCAACGAGGGAGCGGCAAGGTACTTTCTGACACCTACTATGACCTAAAAGTAAGCAAGGACAGTGTAATCGTTTATCTTCCATATTATGGCCGCGCATATTTTGATGTGGGCTACAATGGTGATGGTGGAATGAAATTTACTTCGACCAAATTCATTTATGATATTAAAGACAAGAAGAAAAGTGGCTGGATGATTACTATAAAACCTACGGATGTTAGAAACATTGAATATTTGATACTAAATATCTCTCCGGATGGATATGCTTCTTTATCAATAACAAGTGTTAACCGTGATTATATTTCTTATGATGGTTATTTAAAATAAAGGCACAAGTCATTGGATCCAGTTTGAATCTTAATACTCTAAGCTCCCGGCGTTATCCTTCAATCCTACTCCTGATAATTTGCGCTTAAAAGCTTCCTGTATCAGGTAGAATATTTTTTTAGAAGCCATTTTAAATGTCAGCCCATGAGGCCTGATGTTTGAAATACAGTTACGTGACTCATCTGTTAAACCCATTTTGGGGTTGTAGGTAATGTAGGCCCCCATACTATCAGCAGAACTTAAACCTGGCCGCTCGCCTATTAGAATGATAGATAGATTTGTTTTAAGACACATACCTATGTGATCAGCAACAGCAACTCTTCCCTGCTTCACTAAACATAAGGGTGTAAGTTTAAATCCCGAAGATTGTAATTGCGGCGTCAATATTTTAAGTAAGCCAAGGGTATTCTGATTGACAGCTGCTGCAGAGAGACCATCGGCTATAATAATTGATATGTCCGTTTTATTATGCGAATAATCTTTCAATGCGCCAATAGAGGTCTCGTCCAGCTTCCTTCCAAGATCTGGACGCTGAAGATATTGCTCACGGTAAGCCGCTTTACTGTGCAGTACTAAAACCGGCAGTTCAAATTGCTTTAGTTCAGACGACAATTTATCAATATCCAATTCAGAATAAACCGCATCACGTGCGTGGGCATGGGCTAATTTCAGCTCGAGTGACTGATTTAAGGGAATACTACCACCTGTCCGGCCTATGCCAATGCGGGCAACGGTAAACTGCCTTAGGCTATGTAAGGGGTCATCAAAAGGCAATTCATTGGTTTTTATTTCATCCATATCCCCTGCATTTCATTTAATAGGCGTGGATTGGAATGGTTCGTAAGCATTCCGTTGTGATCAATGATCCCCTGTTTAATCAACCATTGTTCAAATTCGGGTGCCGGCCTCAATCCAAGAACATTCCTGATGTACAGAGCATCATGAAATGAGGTAGACTGATAATTCAGCATAATATCGTCGGATCCTGGCACTCCCATAATAAAATTGCATCCTGCCACACCAAGCAATGTCAATAAATTATCCATATCATCCTGGTCAGCTTCGGCATGATTGGTATAGCAAATATCCACCCCCATCGGTAGTCCAAGCAGCTTTCCGCAGAAATGATCTTCCAAAGCAGCACGAATAATCTGCTTGCCATCATATAAATATTCAGGGCCTATAAAGCCAACTACCGTGTTTACAAGCAACGGATTATATCTCCGTGCAACTGCGTAAGCCCTCGCCTCGCAAGTTTGTTGATCTACACCGTGATGTGCATTGGCAGATAATTCACTGCCCTGCCCAGTTTCAAAATACATCACGTTGTTGCCGACTGTTCCACGGTTAAGTGATAACGTAGCCTCGTAAGCCTCATCAAGCAAAGCCAAATTAATCCCAAAACTCGAATTACTTTTCTCTGTACCGCCAATCGACTGAAAACAAAGATCGACCGGGGCGTTTTGTCTTATTAGTTCAAGTGTAGTGGTAACATGACACAACACACAACTCTGGGTTGGGATATCAAATTGCTGACGAAGCATATCCATCAGCAATAAAAGGTTATTTACTTCGACAGGACTATCCGTAGCCGGATTGATGCCAATTACCGCGTCACCGCTGCCATATAACAAACCATCGATCATACTGGCAGCAATTCCTTTTGGGTCATCTGTCGGATGATTAGGCTGTAGGCGCGTCGAGAAATGTCCTTTTAATCCAATAGTATTTCTGAACCGGGTAACCACCTCACATTTCTTTGCCACAACGATCAGGTCCTGATTACGCATTAGTTTGGATACTGCTGCGGCCATTTCTGGTGTGATACCCAATGCCAGATTCTGTAATATAATAGTATTCGTTTCATCTCGCAAAAGCCAATCCCTTAACCCGCCAACAGTTAAACTATCAATTAAATTAAAAGCTGTTATGTTATGATTATCAATAATTAACCTGGTTATTTCATCCTGGTCATACGGAATAACCGTTTCGTTCAGAAAAGTTTTCAACGGCACATCGGCCAAAGCTATCTGCGCTGCTACCCGTTCTTCATAACTTTCGGCAGCAACACCGGCCAATACATCTCCTGACCGATGTGGGGATGCTTTTGCCAGCAGCGTTTTTAAATCGGTAAATCGATAAGTTTTTCTGCCTATGGTATGATGATATGACATAGTTTATTCTGTTTCAGCTAATACAGCAGCTCTTTCAAGTAATACATCATCCGTTATTTTCATTTTATGCTTACCCATCAGCACAAATATCAAAACCGCAACGATAAGACCACCTAAAAATATCAAACCAAGCAACCAATTGTAATAGACAATTGCAACCAGGCATAAGGCGGACAAAACCAGGGCGATAGCCGGAAAATAAGGATAAAACGGTGAAGCAAATGGCCGTTCGAGATCCGGTTCTTTTTTCCGGAGGACAAATAAACTGATCATGCTTAACATATACATTAGCACGGCTCCCATTACTGATAGGATAATGATTTGCGCAGTGGTTCCGGTATATAAGGCAATAAAGCTAATCAAGCCTCCTGCTATAATTGCCCAATGGGGTGTTTTAAACTTGTGATTCACAGATGCCAAAAAGCCTGGCAGATAAGTACTGCGTGCCATAGCGTACACTTGCCGCGAGGACGCCAATATAGTTCCATGAAAGGACGCGATCAATCCAAACAAACCAATACTGGCGAATATTTTTGTCAACCCATTTGATTTACCCAATACGATACTTATTGCTTCCGGTAACGGATAATCCAGGTTGCTTAATTTGCGCCAGTCGGTTATGCCACCGGTGAGGATCATCACGCCTAAAGCTAAAAACATAAGCGTACCAATACCATAAAGATATCCCTTGGGAATATTCCGTTTGGGCTCTTGAACCTCCTCCGCTACCATAGCCACGCCTTCTATCGCTAAATAAAACCAAACGGCAAAGGGCAATGCGGCAAATATGCCGCTCACGCCAAACGGCATGGGATGACTTAGATAGTTATCCATTTTGAAGTGTGGCGAGATAATTCCCATAAAAAGCAACAATTCGGCTACTGCTAATAGTGTAATGAACACTGAAAATGCTGCAGATTCTTTTACGCCCCAAACGTTGATAGCCATAAACAGCAGGTTAAATGCTATAGCTGATTGCAATACTGATATAGATGGATATAAAAAATGCAGATAACTCCCTAAGGCGAAGGCAATAGCCGGTGTGGCAAATAAAAAATCAATTAATGTTGCATAACCTGCAATTAATCCCGTTATTGGCCCCATAGCACGGTAAGCATAGGCAAATGCACCTCCGGCATGTGGTATGGCGGTAGTTAATTCTGTATAACTAAAAATAAAAGTGACGTACATAATGGTTACTACCAGCGTTGCGATAAGAAAACCAATGGTGCCCGCTACACCCCAACCTAAATTCCATCCGAAATATTCACCGGATATAACCAGGCCAACAGCTATGGCCCACAAATGAACCGGTTTTAATACTTTTTTAAGGTGTTCTTTTGTGTGATCAGTCATTACCGCTTAAAATACTCAATACGGCTGTTAAATCAAAATGCCCTAAGTTATCAAATTGTTAAGACTCATTAGAGCCATTAAACTTTTTGGCTATAGAATTGTTCTAATGAAAATTAACCATCAGAATAGTAACGATATGTTAGTGATAGAGATTAGTTCGGATGGCCGGTTACCACTCACGCTTACCGAACTGAATAAATATTATATTCCGGCACCACCTAACGGGTTCGATTCAGAAGTCAACAATGATGTTATCATGAAGTTTGAAGACGAACAGGAGGCCATTGATTATTCGTATGAATTAGACAGTTATGCCAATTCCATTGATAACAAATCAGAGGAATACCACATCATTACTGAACTTGTTAAAGCGATCAGCGAGGATGAGTTTGTGCAAAACTACATCCAGGATTGACTGTATGAATAAATCTTGAAGTATGAATTGTTAACTGCACACTATAAACGACAAACTAAACTTCAACGATCACACCCGCATAAGTCAAGCCTCCACCAAAACCGAGGAGCAGCATTTTATTACCCTTCCTTATTTTGCCGGATTTTGCTGCCAAGTCCCATGCCAACGGTATAGATGCCGACGAAGTATTTCCGTATAACTCAATACTGGTCAGCATTTTACCCATAGGAACATTAAGTTCTTGTGCAACTGATTCGATGATCCTTAAATTAGCGCTGTGTAATATGATCCAATCCAGGTCTTCCAGCTTCAAAGAGTTTTTGGAAAGCAACTCGCCTACTTTATTGGTAATAGTCTGGATGGCCCATTTAAATACTACTTTCCCATTTTGATGTATTTTTCCGTTAGGAACTATATCTTCCCCATTGACTACGGAAGCATGCTGTGACAAATAAAGATCCTTCCCATGACTACCATCAGTGCCATTAATGGTGCTAAATATTTTTGATTTTTCAGAAGCTTCAACTAAAGCCACTCCCGCGCCATCACCAAATAATATACATGAGGTACGGTCAGTAAAATCAGTAAATTTTGATAATGTCTCGGCACCAAATACCAATACTTTTTTATGCGTGCCAGCTGCAATCAACCCTTTCGCCAGAATAATGCCATAAACAAAACCTGCACAAGCCGCCATTATGTCAAGGCAACCTGCATCCTGGATATTTAAAGCGTTTTGTATCTGGCTGGCCATGCTAGGCATCACCTGATCGGCAGTGGTTGTGCCCACTATAATAAAATCAACTCCGTCAACGCTAAGGCCCGGGTTTTCTGCGAGGAGATTCTTAACTGCTTTAACACATATATCGCTGGTATATTCATCCGGCCCCGTAAATCTGCGCTCCTTTATACCGGTTCTCGATATGATCCATTCGTTATTTGTTTCAATCTTATCGGCAAACCAATCATTAGTTATAACCTGCGCCGGTGCATATACTCCTATAGCTGTAATTTGAGAATTCATTATCAGGGTTTATAAATTGTACTAAAGTACAATTTAGTAAATATTATAATTTCAAAGCAAAGATTATCAAAAACAATCTTTTTAACTTTCAAAACAGTTGTTTTTATAACATCAAAGAAGGCAGTTGGCTATTAACCCTGTCCATCCGGTTTGATGTGATGCCCCTGCACCGCGGCCATTATCTCCATCAAAATATTCATGGAACAGGATATAATCCTTAAACTGAGGATCAAATTGCATTTTATCATAATGACCAAATACAGCGCGCTTGCCATTTTCATTGCGGAGAAATATTTTCAGCAGGCGATAGTATAAATTGTCAGCAACCTCCTTCAAGTTCATGAATACACCTGAGTTTGTTGGGCATTCTACTTTATAATCGTCACCATAATACTGATAGAAACGGTGCAGACTATCAATAATCAGATAATTGATAGGTACCCATACCGGCCCACGCCAGTTACTGTTACCACCAAACAGACCGCTGTCGCTTTCTGCAGGCAGATATTTTACGCTAAACTCGTGACCATCAATTGTAACACGATATGGATTATTCAAATGATATTTTGATACGGAACGTATACCATATGGACTCAAAAACTCATTTTCGTCCAACATATACCTGAGCAGCGACTTCATACGATACCCCCGAAGCAAGCTGAGTAAATGCTTTCCCTGGGCATTTTTCTCAGTCCAGCGCGATACCAGTGCGGCAAGGTCAGGGCGGTTATCCGTAAACCATTTCATCCTGTCCTTAAATATCGGGCTATCGGTTATCTCTTTATCATCCAATACTTCTGTAGCAAATAATGGGATCAATCCGACAATACTCCTGATCTTCATTTTTTGTACCGTATTGTCAGGTGATTTAAGCTGATCGTAGAAAAACCCATCTTCTTCATCCCACAAACCTTCGTTGTCTTTTCCCAAATTAGACATCGCTCCTACGATATAAATAAAATGCTCAAAAAATTTAGAGGCAATATCTGCATACGCACTGTTATTGGTGGTGAGTTCAGATGCCATGCGAAGCAGATTAAGCGAGTACATTGCCATCCAACTAGTACCGTCAGCCTGTTCAAGGTACTGACCATCGGATAAACGGGCATTCCTATCGAATACCCCGATATTATCTAATCCTAAAAAGCCGCCTTCAAAAATATTATTGCCCTGTGCATCCTTACGATTTACCCACCAGGTAAAATTGAGCATCAGTTTGTGGAATATGCGCTCAAGGAAATGCAAATCACCTTTACCACCATTAGCTTCCTTATCTTGTTTGTATATAGTCCAGGTTACCATGGCATGCACTGGCGGGTTAGCATCGCCAAAATCCCATTCATAAGCAGGTAATTGTCCGTTAGGATGCATATACCAATCTCTCGTCAGCAACAATAACTGTCTCTTCGCGAAAACCATATCAATATTTGCCAATGGAAGACAATGAAAAGCCAAATCCCATGAGGCAAACCACGGATATTCCCATTTGTCCGGCATGGATATGATAGCGCGGGTATTCAGGTGCTGCCATTTATTATTCCTGCCATTCAGCCGTTCAACTGGTGGTTTAGGCTCTTTCGGATCACCATTTAACCAGTTATGAATATCATAGTGATAATACTGTTTGCTCCATAACATACCGGCAAAAGCCTGACGCTGTATCATACCATGATCAGTATCGCTTGAGTGCTGCTGAAGCGAATTATAAAAGTCATCTGCTTCAGCAATTCTATTCTGAAAAACTTTATCAAAATCGTCAAAAGAATTTGTTGCATCCTGGGTTAACCGAAGCCGAATCGTTACACTTTGTTTAGCATGTATTGTAACATCGTAGTTTACAGCGGCTTTGGTGCCTGTGTTTTTCAGATTGATCGTATTAGCACCATAGATCAGATAATCGTTTATGCCATCTTTATAGAATTCCTTACCATCATTATAGTTATATAAACGATTGGTATTTGTTTCGTTATCACAAAATAGGAATCCGGCCTCGCCCTCGGTTTTCAGCCAATACTGTCCTAAATCTTTATGATACACACCCATTACACCCGGCGAATCCTGAGTCAGGTGAGGCACATAGTCATCATAACCCCAATCCCATGTATTACGGAACCAGATTGTGGGTAGTACATTTAGCGATGCATCTGCGTCACCGTGATTGTGAACAGTAATCCTGATGTAAATCTCTCCAGGTGCACTTTTAGCATATTCAGTAAATACATCAAAATACTTATCCTCATCAAATACGCCTGTATCAATCAATTCAAACTCTGGGTCGTTCCTTGTGCGGCGTTTGTTTTCGTCAAGCAGCCATGCATACGGATATTCCTGCTGGGGATATTTAAACAGCATTTTCATGTAGGAATGCGTGGGCGTACTATCCAGGTAGTAATACAGTTCCTTCACATCTTCACCATGATTTCCCTCAGGATTACTTAAGCCAAAATAACGCTCTTTGATGATCGGGTCTTTTTTATTCCACAGAGCAATCGAAAAACAAAGCAGTTGCAGATCATCACATATACCGGCAATACCTTCTTCATTCCAACGGTAAGCTTTGCTTCGCGCCATATCGTGGGTAATGTAGTTCCATGCGTCTCCATTAGCGCTATAGTCTTCCCTAACAGTCCCCCATTGGCGGTCACTCACATAAGGCCCCCATTTTTTCCAATTATTATCCTGTAACCGCGTTTGCTCTGCATTCATACTTTTAGTTTACTAGGTAGATTGACTTTAAGCGGTTGATGAGATTAACATATTTAACCTTATCAACTTCAAAAATCAGGCCCATGCGTTGCGCAGGAACCGAAGCCAGTTGCCATGCATCATATTTTCTATATCCTGCTCAGTGTACCCTCGTTTACTCAAAAGTGCAGGTACTTTTTGTAGATCAGCAATGGTTTCCAAGTCATATGGGCATTGTTCCTTCCCGAAGGCACCATCCAGATCAGTGCCCATGCCTACGTGCAATGAGTTACCGGCAATCTGGCAGATATGATCAATATGATCTATCATTACTTCCATATTGCAGTTCATACCTGTTGGTGTCGATACACCTCTCACCCATCCCGGCACCATCATCCAGGCATCCAATGCCGCTCCAATCACCGCTCCTCGGTTAATTAATTCGCGAATCATTTCATCACTATACTGGCGGTTATGATCAACTAATGCCCGGCAATTGTTGTGACTTGCCCAAATATGCCCGTTAAAATTATCCAACGCCTGCCAAAAAGCATCATCACATAAATGCGTGGCATCCAGTATTATTCCTAACCGCTCAATTTCCTTTAATAATTCAAGTCCTTGTTTGCCCATTTTCCCGGTAGCATCTGTTCCATTGGCATATCTGCCCGGCCCGTAGTGTGCCGGGCCTATTGCTCTTAAGCCATACCGATAAGCACCTTCCAAATGTTTTATTGTGACGATAGAATCTGCCCCTTCCAAACTCAGAATATAACCGATAGGTTTATTTGGCGTTGATTTGGCATATTTCCATAATTCAATATGGTTTTCCAGGCTTTTTAAATCGGTTATTTGCACCATTTCACCATCATCTTCCATTGCCTTGTACCACGCTAATTGCCCCTGTGTTTGTGCCCAGGCCTGCTCAGGAGAGTGCCAGCCCGGCAAAAAATTATCAGGCGCTACATATCGCCCGATTTGTGTTGCGACTACCAAGCCTATTTCACCTCTTCTCAAATCGGGCAACGATACCACACCTTTTGCACGGTCGGGTTTGTCGGCTAATCCTTTTTCGCGCTCATTTATTTCTGCAATGGGTCGTCGTAAATCGCGGTTCCATTCCAGGGCATTCATACTTAAATCAAGATGGGCATCAATGGTGAACATTATTTTAGTTGATTAGGTTGGAGTGGTTGATTGAGTGAGTGGTTAATGATTATAAATGTTTAACATAATCAACCTAGTCCAACTTAATCAACCGATTTAACTTAAATCGATATCTTCCGGTCGCGGGCTATATTGCGCCACTCTCCGCTTATCTGGTTATTTTCAATAGTAATTGCTCGCTCATACAAAGCAATTGTCGGGCATATATGATACGGTAATCCGTACAATACATCGCCTATTTTATAGTGATGATCTTTTCCTGCATCTACTACCAAATGTTCTTCACTTTGACCAATAAAAGTCAGTTCTGGCGCATTGAGGAAGTATATCCTTTTGTTTAGTTCATTTTCTGCAGATATGGATTTATGACCAACGTCCAGGCAAAGCTTACTTGCATCGGGCAATGAAATTACTCTCGATACAATTAATGCGGCTGTTAAAAATGGCTGTTCCTCACAATTCAGACTATAGCCTCTGTCCCAATATATGAAAGTGCCCGGGCTGCATTCAACGACACCTCTAGCTGCATAAATGGGAAAAGTCGGAGAGCCTCCTGCGATAATAACCAGTTCAGAATAACCTTTCCCTTTAATGTCATTCTGCAGCTGCTCTACTTTAGAAAAGGCATCATCTGCTCTTTCTTTTCGCACCGTCAGCTCTTTGTCGTGTATGTGTCCATCGTAGGCATGCAAACCCTTCAATTTAATGCCGGCCAGCGTATTACAATAGCCATAAAGCTCCAATGCACCTTCATCCGGCTTTATACCGGTACGGTTCATACCAACATTCAAATCGATATAAACCGCAACCACGATATTGTTCTCAATCGCAACTTTTGATATCTGTTCCGCAGCGATATGGTTATCCACAAGACATGAGAATTGAGTCTCATGATAGGACTTTATCAATTTAACAAAACGTTCCAGTTTAGGGCCAACAGGCTGATAGGCCAGCAAAACATCAAGTGCATTGCTCATACCCAGCATTTCTGCTTCGGCAATAGTAGCGCATTTAAATTTGCTGATCCCCCCTTCTATCATTAATAACGCAGCATCCTTGCATTTATGGGTTTTTACATGAGGCCGCAGGCGTGATACATCATTTATCGTTCCTTTCAGTATATTAATATTCTCTTTCACCCTGCCGGGATAGATTACCAGCGCAGGGGTATCTAAATTTTCAATATCGCTGATTGTATACCAGTTCTGATCGGTCATCTTTTTCGGTCTTACGGACTTAATAACTTACACCAATTCGAATAAAGCCTCTATTTCAACCGGGATATTATCAGGCAACGAACCCATGCCTACTGCGCTGCGCACACCAATACCGTTATCCTCGCCCCAAACTTTAGCAAACAACTCACTGCATCCGTTTATAATAAAAGGGTGTTTTTCAAAATCAGGAGTACAGTTTACCATTCCCAATACCTTAATTACGCGTTTCACTTTATCCAGGCTACCCAGGTTTGTTTTTATGGTTGATAAAATAGCCAACCCTACCTGGCGCGCTGCCAGCTTGCCATCTTCGGCAGTCATAGTTTCACCAATACGTCCTATGATCAAAGTCTTGTCATCCTTCACAGTTCCGTGCCCTGATACATATAGGTATTTTCCATCTATTAAGTAAGGTTTGTAAACGCCTAATGGCTGGGGTGCAGGGGGTAGATTGAGTCCCAATGCTGCAAAATTTTGTTCGGGAGTATTCATTTTATAAAACTATAAAGTTTTGGCGACACACAGAACTTATATTTAAAATCTGAGAATTTAACAACAAAAAAGCCGGGTGTCTCACGCCCGGCTTCCAACTAATCAACCAGTAAACATTTGTTCAACTAAAATTTTACTGTAAGTCCTATATTAACCACATAATCTGCAAATGCAGCATCACCGTGTGCCACTGCACCAGTTGTTGAAGCATTATTAGCAGTTGTTCTTAAATCAGGAACACTTTGGGTACGGTCGCGGATAATGGCAATCGGGAAGAATCCGTAGATCGCAATTTTTTTGAAACGATAAGTCACGCCAGGCTCAGCAGAAACAATACGGCCTGGTCTTCTGAAACCGTCACTGTTGCCGAATAAGTCACGAACCGGTAATAAGTCATAACGTGCTCCAGCTGAAAAATCAAAGTTTTTAACAGCTAAACTTGCGCCACCTCTCACCAACATTTGGTCCGGAACGCTTTCTACATCACTTGTTACGGCTATAGCAGCTGCGTTAGCAGCTGTCGCAGAGCGTGGAGTACCATTTACATCCCTTGGATTAGCCAGGTAGAAGAAGTTACCATAGAACCCAAATTTATGGGATAAATTAAAGTAGGCATTAACCTCAGCACTAACACCAGTACCGCCGTCACCCAATTGTATAGATTGATCTACCGGCCCTAACAGCTTTGATCCGTCAGCCTGTAAAAAATAGTCCTGGTAGTTATAAGCACCGGTTGCAAACTTTGCACCCAACCCCACCTGAATATTACCTCTATGCACTTTTGCAGGATTTAAAAGCCAGTAGTAACCAGTTACACGTATATCACCTAATCCAAATGAATGGGTGCTATACCTTTTACCGCCAGAAACCGATGAGCGGCTATTATCAGCAAAAGGAACATCCATTGCAATTGACCAACGGTCATTAAATATTCGTGTAAAGGTAAAATCCTGAGTAACTACCTTATTAATTACGTTATTATGCAATTGATCAATACGCTGATATTGCTCCATCTTACCCACAAAGTGCCTGAAGGATTTGAAATAGCGGGTATTACTGTTAAAAAGCCACTCCCCGTTTTTAACTGAGCTGTCGGGATGCGAATCCATAGTGCACAAACCACCCGTACTGCGTATAGCCACGCAGCCCTGTGCGAAAACCTCAGAATTGCTGATAATTAGTAAAAATAATGCTGTAGATAATAATTTGTAAATAGTTTTCATTTTTCGATTAAAGATTAAGATTGATTTTTGGGTTAATGATTTTTTAGGTTGTTATTATTGTTTTTTGTGATTTGATTGATAATTGCGGCAATATGAACCAAAGAGCCAGGATAGCGCCGTAGCTGCCGCTTCGTTCTATCCACTCGAATGCTTCCCAATGCGGATAAAATAATTCCGTTCCCATTTTCCATACGAGCAAGGCAAGTAGCACCGGGCGAATAGGTTTAATAAGCACGCTTAATGCTGCAAACATTTCGAACATACCGACTATTTGAGCTATTTGTGCCGGATCTGAAAAGCCCAATGAAGTATACTGACCAAGCAAGCTTTTCTTTTCTACTAAGTTTAGCCAGCCATGACCTGCCAAAAGCAGGAGCACCACTACTCTTAAACAAGTTGTGGCTAAGGCCAGCACTTTTTCGTTTTTATAAGTATCAGCACTGATTCTGCTAACCCAGTCCTTGATCCCTTTTCCGCCAAAGCCTGATAGTATTAAAAGTGTTAATGGAGCTCCATAATTACCCGCGCGTTCAATAACCTCCGCAACATGCTCTCCTGAAAGTGGCCGGCACAATGCCGTAATGAACCCCCACACAACTAACCATAGCAGAATTGCCCTGGTGGGGTATATTAATAAGGAAATTCCCATTAAAATATCAAGTATTCCCACCACTGGCATCAGGTTATAAGCCATATCATGACCTATGCCAAACACCGCAAAATAGTTGGCCCATATTGGTTTGGTAATAATACCGAAAGCGCCATGCCCAATAAAGCACATCGCCGAAGCAAAACGAAGTGTATAGTGTAATTTGGTATTCAATTGTAATTTTTCCACTATAAGTATTATTTAGTCAGTTTTAGTTTTTGCCAGATGTATTCGCCTACCTTCTTGCCCTGCTCTGCTCCCATCAATGAGCTGTTCTTAAAATGTATCCCGCCATAAAACCTGCTCATTGCCGTCTCAGCTGCTGCTTTGTTGAAGGAATCGAAA
>Ga0068871_100000161_pt1 | contig 44463 bp, 131 predicted proteins | sample KBSMisM72_FD_72750 | JGI IMG/M metagenome (GOLD analysis project Ga0068871, IMG submission 72750) | Miscanthus rhizosphere microbial communities from Kellogg Biological Station, Michigan, USA - KBS Miscanthus M7-2 | ecosystem: Host-associated > Plants > Roots > Rhizosphere > Soil ...
CCTTACAGGGGAAATCTTTAGCTACCTGCATAATACGCTCGATCTATCTCTTCTAAATAAGCTAACGCATCTATATTAAACTTAGAACACTTGCAAGACCATGGAGGATTAAATACATCTGTATCGTCACAAAATACCCTATCAGTAAGATTGCATTTGTGTTTCTTCTTCATATGATGTTTCTCAGAACAGAAGTGCTGAGAGTCATAATGACCACAAGTACAAAGAAGATCAATCCCAGTTGTTTTCATCTTTTGTCTTCGCTTGATCAGCCTTAAGCTCTAAGAATTCTAAATTGTCCATTGGTTGCCAGTCTAAACAACCACATTTACCATTCACGCTTGCAATAGTAGAAAGGCCACCGGACATATGCAGATATGAATCGCATGGAACCATTTCAAGTGGTTGGACAAATGGCTGCTGCATTCCACCCTGCTCAACCTTAATATACAAGCAATGATGACTAAATTGGTGCTTACAAACCCTGCACGCAGAATCAGCTTTATGTAGTTTAAGCATTGTTATCCTTTTGAGCTGCACACCACTCAAGATACTTGAGATTATCATACGGCATAATGTCTTTAATATAAGAATCAACGTGAGGCTTTAAGAAGGTCTCAAAGATCAACTTGGCTGATTCTTCAACATCTCCAACGATATCAAGCTTACCTGTTTTCCAAGTTAATACCACTTCTTTACCTTCATGACAAAACGTTATATCTGTTGTTGGGTAAGTATTTAGAACCATTGTTGGTTCAACACTTGCTCCAAAACTCCCATCATCTCTAAACACTAGAACAGGAACCTCTTCACTCATTGTCTTTATCCTTTTTAAGGAACGGATATACTTCATAGATATCCGCACCTTCACGAACTCGTCGAATCTTATCCATCTGTTCAAGGTATCTAAGGTTGTCCTTCGTATTCTTTAGACCCTGATTAGCTATCAACTCAAGTCGAGTAATGAACTCATCCTTATCATCTGTGATAAAATACTTATATTTCGGTGCTGGTTGAGACAGTATCTTCTTAATCTGTTCTGGGTCCCAACCCCAAGCAGCGTTCACTTGTTCTTCTTTTCTTTCTTATCAAGCTCAGATTCAAGAACACGCAAGCTATCTAGCTTCTTTTTCATAGCATTCCATTCACCTTCAAAACCATCTCTAAATTTAGAGGTAAATGGTTTCACTCGAGCCCAAGTCATAAATTCATCCATCGCTTTAATTATGGGAAATACACTCTGTCCAATCTTAAGGTTATTAATAGAACCGTGCGAACCATTAATCCCACGCAATTCAATAGCGCTAATACCATAGATACCATCGCTTCGAATACCAAAACTATACTCGCACCAAAGTGTTGTATCAGTATTAAGGGTAAATATAACGTGTCCATCTCTTACAACAAATTTAAACGGACAATCATCTATCTCTCTAAGTTCACGCGTTTTTATAAAACTAACGATCTGGTTCAAGATAAACTTTCCACCAACTAGTAAACCAACTATGATTACTGGGAGCATCCAAATGCTCATGACTGATCTCCTCTTTCTAAAACCTCATCAACCAGTTTATCCGGATAGATGATATCACGTACGTCTTCACCCTTAACCTCGATGAAGCTGAAGTTCTCTAACGCCTTTGAAGAGGCGGTCATACCGAAGTTCTTCTCAAACTCTGCTGGCGGAAGGTTACTTGTTATGATTGTAACATGCTGATCTTCGCGTCTATGAGACAATAGAAGGATCAGCTCACGCTTATCATTGTGAGGATTATTAGAGCAAAACGCTGAAGACACATCATCAAGCAATAGAATCGGTACTGTCATTACAAGCTTACGATCAGCCAAAGCATCATCTGTAAATTGGTTGCGACTGATCAGGTACTCTCCAAACTTAACCTGAGCGATTGGTACAATCACAACCTTGCCCTCAGAATCAAGGCGAGGTTTATGAAGCTGCTGCAAAGCATAATTAGCGATACGGCTTTTACCGGTACCATTGACCTTGGAGTAAATATAAAGATTATTTCCATCCTCTAATACACTGGGATCATTAAGATACTTAGCTACCTTGTTTTGAATCTCTTCAACGTTTCCACCAATTAAATCTTTTATATCCCAATCACGATGGAGTTTAGGGATTACTGTTCGGACGATATGGCTCATTTCTGTTTATCCTTTAGCTTCGCCTTCCACTGCTCACGAAGCTTTTTACGGAATTCTTTGTTACGTTTATTATTAGCTTTCTGAAAATCATCTGTTTCAGCTTCAACCTGTTTATAAACCTTGCTATCCTCATTCCACCAAGAATAGTTATTTTTCACATCCCAATTAAGGTTTTCAGGAACGTAACCATTCTTCTTTACCTTGCGCATTACAACTGGGGAAAGATTCTCATCATGACCTGAAGCAACCCAAGCATCATAAAGTTCCTGATACTTAGGATCGTCTACGGTCCAATTAGTATAGAACTCATCAAAATTACAGAAAGGCAATTTCCAAAGCTTAGCATATTTCCTCACTGCAGACCAAATGGAATATGCATGACCTCTGAAAGCCAATGATTTGATTTTCTTAGTAGCCAAGATTCTTACCTTATTAATTTTATAGTGTTTTCGTTGTTTTATCAAGCTTTTTCTTTTGTTCAGCTTGAACCATCTCTTACGTCGATCATTTATCTTTTTCTGATTCTTTGCATAGTATCTCTGCATGTATTCTTGTCTACTCATTAAATTCTCCCGGCAAGTGTTGAGAAATGACCTATCTAAGCTTACTCTATCTTCTATCTATATAATATAGAAGACCTTAAAGGTACTTCATTTCTCAACAGTATTGTTAACTTCTCTTTACACGTGACTTCAAATCATCTACAAATTCCAGCATGAATAGATTGTTATCTATCATACCGAAATCCTTCATGTGTCGTAACATGAAGTCTAAATTCTCTTGGTTCGGATTCATGAAGTACGAGACAAGCCAGTATCCTCGTATTTGCCAGACCTCCAAGTAATTCCGCAAATCTTGTCTAGCACAAAGTTGTCTACTCATCTCATTAATCCAATCCCATTGTTCTTGGGATATTTTATGAGATAGGTGTGTTGGAACAGTGGGACAGTCATTCATATAATTGTAAATAACTCTACCCATCTATCTGATCTCTATATTTATCCGAAACAAATATGACATCACAATCGAGGCATATCTGCAATTCTCTATGGTCCTCGCCTTTTGGTATTGGCCAAGAATAAAAAAATAGTCGCTTCTCAGCTTTCGCCTGTTTTAATAGTGCGAGGGTTTTCTCGTTCATAGGTACGGCGTACCAACGTTACGAATGTAATGACAATTCATGCAGATGACGTCGCATTTCTCTAATTCATCCACGAATTTCTGAGTTTCTTTCAGGATCAGTTTAGAGAGCGCTTTAAACTTACGGGGTACTTGTCTATAGGAAAAGACCATTGCACGTCTAGGAAATGATCCTTTGCAATCTAGGCATGGTCTAGAGATAAGCTCAGCAACGATTCTTTCATTTGTTTCAGTAATCTGAGTAATGCGTGCATCTTCTTCTGCGGCTCGCTTCTCACGTTCTTTACGAGAAACAACCTTCTCTAAATATTTAAGGCGATCACCTTTGTACAACATGAAGAGCTCGGTCGTTGTAGTATTGGGTGGAAGCTTCGATTGAAGCTCGTACGTACCAGATTTAATACGTTTCCAAATGCCAGCATGCACCAATTGATTGCGATACATATCAATCGTGTTGCCAGACAGATTATTACAATTAGCCCATAGAAGAAGGTTTTTCCTGTTAAAGACATAACCAACTTCTTTGCTTGAGATATAGTCAACTAGTTTTTGCCAACCGTTTCGAGCCATTATATTCTCCCTATATATTTGACTAGTATGTCACCATGACATGCCAACGGCTTACACCAACAACCTAAGACTTTTCCTTCTAATTCTGAAAGCTGTTCTAAAAGATCAGGTCGAGAAAGTAGAAAAGATTCATACTTTTCGAGTACTGCTTCTCGGGTATCGGGGCCAATCGGAAACGGATTACCCCATTTTCCTGGGCGACCAATGTAAATGTCATAAGGCTCCTTTTTGCAATGCACTACTCTTGTTTCGCTCATATAATTATACCAGGTTTTAATGCTCTTGTAAACCCCCCTCCCCTAATAATTCTATGAACCTAAGGTTATCAGGCCTAAAGATCTGACATGGACAAATGCTCCCATTTGTTCTAACAAGACCTGCGCACTGAAACAACCAATCGCCATTAAAATTATGCAACTTTTGAGCATGCCCGCAATGACATGGAAAGTCTCTATTACTTAACATCTATTTGCATCTCCAGGTATCTTAGATTGTCTGGAGCGAAATCTTGACACCTACAAGCATGCTTAGCACCAATTGTAAACTGATACACGCAAAAGTTAAATACATTGGTTGGCTGGATATTATGCTGACCAGCAGGATGACCACAAGTACAAGGATAGTCAAGATTTTGCATTCTTGTCTTCTAGGTACTTTAAATTATCACCCTCAAACTTCTTGCAAATATTAGAATTATCGATACCTGGATATTTATTCACACGAACCAATCCAGCGTCAGCCCAACACACAGCACAGCTTAATCCTAACAGATGATCTTCAAAGTTGTGGTGGCAATGTTTGCACGGAAACAGTAGATCCACTTGTTCGCTCCAATGACTTTAAATTATCGGTTTTATAATCCTCACATCTACAAAGATTACAGAAATCAGCAACGAGCCCATAAAAGGTGTGCATCCAATTAACGTGACCACACTTACAAACGAGAATTAATTTAGATTCTGAATGATTCAAGGCTATTCACCATAGGGACACCGTAGCGTTTACAAACAATATCTACGTTGCCCTTACGCCAAAAGCCTTCAGGACAGCAGACAGTAAGTTTCCCTGAATTAGCATGAAGTCCTAATTCCAATAAGGATATTGGGGATTTAGTGGTAGGATCAAAATACATCACAATATGGGTAGCATCTTCCATGGCTCGTAGTTCCCACTCAACCTGCTCACGGAACTGAGGATTCTCAATAGTCTGGACCCAACAAGAATCCCAATCATCCCTACGCGGATTAAGGATAAGACCATCTCGATCTTTAAGAGAATTGGTAAGACGGGATTGCCAATTATCAGCTTTGCCCATCTCAATAGAACCAGCAAGGAAGACCTTAGCTTGATTCGGTACGATGATATAAGGATTCGGTGCTTTGATCTCCAGCATTAGAAGAAATCCCCTTGATGTTCACTACCACAATGCCAAGGATCTTCTTCAATCAGCTCACCATCTGAAGCAAGTTCTGCTTCTTCTGTAACGGGTAGATCTGGAACATCATCTGGTTCTACAATATCTGATTCGGCTGCAGCAACTTGTTCTGGTGTGGCATGAAGCTGTTGAGCTGCTTTGGCTTTAGCATTAGCAAGGTGATGCTCAAGGATCTCAACAGATTGAGGCCATGATCCGTCTAAGATAGCTTTTTTGTACCCAAGCTCTTCATCAGCTTGCCAGAAATTCTCCCACCCTCGTGTAACGAATTCACGATGCTCTTCAGGGATAGAAGGAAGGATTGCTAGAAGATGTTGATGATCCTTACAGAATTGACAATCACAAACCTTATCTGTCATATCAGTGTCCTCTCAATTGATCAAAGGTTTGTCCAGCATCTACTACATACCATTTGCAATGATTTTTAACAAGTTCTTTCACTGTCTTAAAACCCTGTTGCTTCATTGCTTCTACAATATCTGCATCAGTAGGATTAATATTTGACATATAAAAATCAACGCAGGCATTGATTTGATAGCGCTGGGTGTGCACATAAGGATTATGCAGATAAAATCCCAGCACAGTACCAACGATCAATCCCGCAAGTAAACTTAAAATTAACTTCATCGCTTATCCTCTGAACACTCATCACAAACCCATCGACTTCCATAAATAGGTGGATGCATGATAGGAACCATCACCTTGCCAACCCAAATGAATTGTGTCCAACCTGCTGATATAAGGTATCGCTCAGTATGCCCGCGAACACATACTCCAACACAGTATAACGCTATGACAAGTAATGCCAAACGTCTCATTAAAATCTTACTCCTGCTTTCAGCAATACATTCAATATAGACGTTCCATCAGTTGCGATGCTATGAGCTGCATTGGATCGTTGAGCAGCATCTGTCACATCGAATCTAACAGGTGTTAGATAAGTATAACGAACTTCCATACCAACAAACGTTGTCTTGGTAACTGTTACATCACCACCCATAGCAAATCCTAATGCTCCACCAGTTTTAGTTTGATCAGCCAATGTAAGCTCTTGATTGCCTGTCGCAGACCATTTGATATTGCTTGGGAGCGTTACTGTTTGACGGAGACTTGTTCTATGAATACCACCGTTAAGCGTTACATAAGGTGTCAGTATACCAATCTGTTCAGTCTGAAGCTTCGTAGCCAACATAAATGTATCTGTCTTATACTCTTGATGCTCTTGTGTTGGGATAAGCACCGTGAATGGCAATCCGCTTAGGTTAGCGATTACATATCCAGGTCGATCTGCACTCCCTAATTGTGTATGAGAATAATCAAAGCCCATCTTAATATCAGATGCGACGTCGAATAATACCTGACCACCATAAGACGCATTGCTTCCAGTCTGATACTCCGATGAACCATCAACCTCATGTTTAACTGCGCTTCGGCTTAATCCACCGAATACACTTAGTTCGTTAGCGTTTGCTACGCCAGCGATCATCAATACTAGTAATGCGACATATCTTTTCATTTGTAGAGCTCCTTCAAGCGTAGTTCAATTTGTTCAGCTAAGGCATTCGTTGCCTCATACAAATCTTGTTGATCAGTAATCTGAAGAGAAGCCTGAGCGCTTCGTATACTATTCAACGCTCTCCACATGACATCTCGATGTTCCTTAGCAAGATACTCTTGCCACTGCTTCTCAGATAGATCGCTCATTTCTTTAATATCTCTAAGATTTCTTGCGCAAAACTTGAATGACGCTTTCTAGAATCCATATAGCTTTGGTACCAATATTCAACTGATTTCTTATAATCATCGATCAGTGGCTGTGTTAGCCGTCTTGTCAATGTTGATCCAATCCAAAGACCAACGTTAAGCCCAATGCCAAATCCGATAAGCAGCCCAAGTACCATAATTAATTATAACCTATTTTCTCTTAATTTTAGGGGCTTTAATTTTTATGCTTAAATCGCATGCCACACTTATGACAGGTATGCCTCAAATAGGAGTTTTTGTAGAACACAAAGTGGTGAATACAAAACAGCTCCCTGAGGAATTGCTTTAGATCAAACGTCCAAGGCTTACACTTTTCGCAGTCGTAGTTATTCATATTATATACCGAAGTACGGCTCTCTGAAATCAGGTTTAAAATGACGTATGATTTTAAATGCATCATTCATCGTCACACCAACCCATGAGTCTGTTAGATGCTGATTCTTGATATCTGCTTCATCGAGTCTGAAGATCTCATGATCATCCAAAGCGATCCATTGAATATCGATATGCTCTCGAGGGATAGGCTGTTCATTCTCATCAAGCTCGGGTTCATTCTGTTCTTCCAACCACCACCAAATCTCATTGCAGCGATAGCTAGACATCTTGCGAGGGGTAATCCCAATCAATCTGGTTTCATCTAGCTTGTAATGTTTGAACAGACGCTTGAACTGATCAAGTGTATAGAACTTGCCCCAAGCAGAAGAGATAACAATCTTAAGATCAGGAAGGTTCTTAAGGATATACCCAAGCACCCACATGTTATTAACATTCGTCTGCTGCTTCATCGTCAGATAATCAGATAGTTCCTTATCTTCGTGATAAGCAACCCTATCATTCTTGATCATCATAAAATGCTGTTTCGAGTTTAAAACTCCATCAAAATCTAAGAATAAAACTTGCATGCTATCTCCTTAATGACTGTGTAATTCAGGACCATCCCAGCTTTCCTTCTTGCCGTCATGTCCATCCATATACCCATAATGATATGCAGACTTCAAAGCAAAATACATCCTGCGACTCTGCTTGTATCGTTGCTCTCCGGCCTGCAGTCCTTTATTATAAATGTAGAATCCCGACGTAAAGAATACTACAAGAATAACAAGGATCTTTAGCTTCATTAGAAGCCTCCTGAAGCACCGCCACCACCAGAATCTCCACCACCAAAGCTTCCACCAAAGTCAGAACCACCTGAACTCCAGCTGCTATCAGATGATGACCAAGAAGAGGATGAATCACTTGAACTAGATCTATGACTCTGTGGATAAACAATATCATTAGACGAGTGATTGTTATTGCCACCGAGCAACAAGTATCCCAAGATAGCATAATTAACAATGCTGTTATCCTGATTAACGAATACTGTTTGTCCACCACGGCGAACCTTACGTAAACCCTTCTCTTTAACGAACGCTCGAGCCTTAAGGATGTTCTCTTGTTTAGCCTTACGAGCCTTCGCCTCACGCAGCTTCTCACGTTTAGCTTCTGCACGTTCGCGAGCGCGTTCAACCTTAGCTTCAGCCTCTTGACGAATACGACGAGCCTTTGCTTCAGCTGCTAAGCGAGCGTTCTCTCTAATATGCCATTGACGATGCGCTTCTTGTTCCTCAGCTGTATATATACCGAAGAAATGTCTAATCTCTTTCCACATTGTTATTTACCCAACCTTTCGAAGATAGCTCCAAGGCCTTCACGAAAACCTTGTGAGTACTGCTTCTGCTTAAATTGCGGACCCATTCGCTGCTGGATAACTGAAGCACAAAAGTCATTAGACAACTGACTCTCTAAACCATATCCAACCTGAATCCTGATCTTTCTTTCCTGCATAGCTAGCAAGAGAAGAAGACCATTGTTCTCACCCTTCTTACCAATGCCCCATTGATGGAAAAGATTACGAGCATAAGCTTCTACGCTCTCTCCACCCATATTAGGGACAGTAACAACTGCGATCTCAATTCCTGTTTTCTTGTGATATTCAGATAGCTTGTGTTCAATTCTGTTAACCTCATCAGCCGTCATAACCTTCGCATCATCGGTTACATAGCCTTGAGGTCTTGGGTATCCAAATGCAATCGCTGGTAACAACAATAATAAGCCTAGTAATGTTTTCATTAATCCACCTTTTCAAACCAAGCAGCTGCTGTAAAATCAGGTATCATATCTGTGATAATCCAGTGCTGTCCGGGAAACGATTCACCATCTTCTACCCATGGAGCATGCAAATCTCCTGGTACTCCGACCTTCGTTACTGTCATGACCTGGGTTTTAAGGAAAGCATACATCATAGCCTCTTCAGCTATCTGCTCGTCAAATGGGCAACCAACAAGCTTTACCTTATCACCAATCTGAAACATTAGTTATCCGTGTGTCTGAATCTTTATAATGCGTGAACCTTTTTCTTGGAAAGATTCATCTATTTGAACTTGACTTACACCACCGCAAAACATTCTAGACGTCATTATGATTAATGAATCATCCTGACACCTAACATAATAGATATCATCACAATATCGAAGTTCTTTTCCTTTTCCTAAATACTCGTTTGTTCTCTTGACAGTAGGAATAATGTAATGCAAGCTCGTGCCATACTCATTACAATATCCTTGAGCTCTGTCAATAATATAATCATGCACGGTACCAATTGGTTCAGGCAATTGTTTAGGTGTACGAGTAAGGATTGTTCCGAGGATACCAAGACCAAGCATCAATAGGATAATGCCGATCTTTTGTAGTAGGTTTAGTTCTTTGAAGGGTTTCATTTCTTCCTCTCCCACTTCTCATTAAACTCTACATCTGCAATGAACTTCTTAGCATTTGAGTACTTAAAGCTATTATCTAAATGTGCAGCAGCATCTTCTCTAGAGCATTTATGAATCTTCGCAATAGCTAGAATGGCAACCTCTTTATACATAGCCCATTCATACGTGAGCTCATATAGATCATGCTTATCCACAGACACGATGTTTGGATCAACTTGCTGTTTCTGTTCGATCGTACAACCAGTAAGACTGATTAATATGGCTAAGACAACAGGGATTACAACCAAGCCAATGAATGCTACCTTGTCTTTCGGTGTATCCCAAATATACGGAATTCTCATTCGTACACCTTGCTATCATCCCAAGCAAAGATGTTATACATCTTCTTGCCATGACCTTTCTTGAGTGCTACAATGATAGGATCATCTTTAATACGTTTCGCTTCAGCATATTCAGAATCATCTTTAGCTGGAAAGAAGATGGTGAACTTGTAGAATCCTTGGGCCTTAGCTTCTTTCACTGAGAGCAAAGCACCATAGGGAAGATCAGAATCCCAATCTTCTAAAGGCATCTGACATACATCCGCTGTATGCGTTACCATCTTAGGCTTTTGCATATCACGTCCTGCTATATGGCTAACGATGGTGCATACTGCGAAACAAAGCCATCCATAAAGATGGTTTGTATGAGCAGCAACACCGAGCCCAAAAAATGCGCCAATAGCTATGCCGACAATAGTTAATCCAACGAGTGCTTCATCATTTGGTCTACCTAACTCCTGATATTCGACAGATAGAAGCTCTTCAATCTTATCACCCGAAATCGGACGAAATCGCATCGTGGTAAGGTTATGAGCCTCAGCATATTTGCCTGCGGCATCTTCCATGCCAAGTTTTAACATCAGTTTCAGTTTTTCTTCAGGTGATACACTCATTTAAGCTCTCCTAGTATTTTATTTATTTTGACTTCGAGTTTATCCAGCTTCTTCGTACGATCTTCCGGATAATAACTAATAGCGTTACGATCAGACCAATACTTCCCGCCGAATCCAAAAAATCCTTGAAATCGATATTCCCAACATGTGTACTCGTCTTCAGTGTGTGCATATATAAAGTTAGAACGCATGGACTCAACTGCTCCACCGTGTTCCACTAATATATTATACACCTTATTAGCGAATTCAAGAGATAATCTTTTACCGGACATTGTATAAATGGTTCGTAATTGATCTTATTAAAGAGATAGCTTTTTTCTGCGTCATGTCATGCTGCATATGAAAATGATAGGCAAGCAGCTTTGCCATTTTATTTGTCTGAAGTAATCCACAAAATGGGCAATAAATATTATATAATCTTAAGCTTGTTTTCATTTCTTTTCTTCCTCAGTTAGTGTATCTTGATCAACCTCTCCAGAACTATTTGGGCAACGAGGGCATGGAAGAGTAGCAGGATAGTTGCGTTCTGACTTTCCATAAATACCCTTATACCCACGACAAACTGGGCATGTAACAAAGACCTTACGCTTACGTAGCGGTGAGTCACTCATTTCGTTCCAAGCTTATCTAGTTGCTCACACAGATAGAGGAACTGATTGAATTCCTTCTCAGTGAGCTCTCTAGTTGATTTGTTGGTACGATCGATCCAACGTTCGATCTTATGAGCTAACTCTGATCGCTTCTGCTTTACAGTCATTAGAAGCCTCGTTCAAATGAAGGTGCATCAACAGGGATGGGTTGCAAATCACCCTCTGCTCTTAAGTCAGATAGGTTAATTTGAGGTCCAACTCCTACTTGAACTCCAGCACAACCACTCAGTGCTAGCAATGCAATGATCCATACATATCTCATCGTGGTCTCCCCCAGAATTTTAATGGCCTACGGCAAAAATCTTTAGGGTGCGGGAATGACAGCATCCATTCGCCGAAGTCCGCCATGAAATGAAAGAAGCTTATCTTGTTCTCGTTGTTTAAATCTCGAGCCAATTTCTTTGCCCATCTAGCTGCGCCATTACCTGTAATAGCAGGATACTTATAGGTGCTTGTCCATGTATCGATCACATTCCAAACTATCTTGGCGTCGCCTTGTGATTCAGCCTTATATCTCATCATGATTAGAACCTTTCAATCAACTGAAGAATATAATACGTTTCAATCATAAGAAACGCTACAGCACTTGCAAGCTTCTCAAGCAATGAGATGTTCTTAGACATTACGATCCTGACCTCGACATATAAGAAGAACAGCATTGCCAAACCGATGAACAGTGTTATTCCCATGTTACTCCTCGATAATCCCTAAGATATCATCCTGATGCATGATCAGGAATGTCTTGCCATCGATCTTAATCTCGGTGCCTGAGTACTTACCATAAAGAACCTTATCCCCAACCTTTACATCCATTGGGATCAATCGGCCATCATCGCCAAGTCGACCACGACCAGCAGCAACGATAACACCTTCTTGAGGTTTCTCTTTGGCAGAATCAGGGATAATAAGACCACCACGGATCTCTTCCGTTTTCTCTACAGCTGTAACCAAAACACGATCGCCTAAAGGATTCATCATAATATCTGCTCCTCAATTTCTATAATATCATCGATCTCTAATAACTCGGTGAATTTTACGTTTCTTTTTCGTATCACATAATCAAACCCATGTCTGAGTAGAAGCCCATTTAGAAACACCCAGGAGCCTCTTTTGACCTTACGATTCAACGTAGATGACCTTTTACCAATCCGGTATGTTTGCACATATCGTTTCATTTTTGTTTCACCCAGGATGAATCCTGCTGCGTGTAGCGATGAACTACAATGCTCTTCCCAAGTCCAATCGACACTTCAGCTGTTCCTTTGTCCTTGCTTACATCTTGAGCCTTCTCTAATTGTGCATCCTTCTTGAGAGCGGCCCAATCCACATAGGAATCTTTCATAATTAATTATACCAGAAGTACTTAAGAATGAACAGCTTTATTTCGACGGCTTAAACCAAATCAACGACCCGAAACTATAAACCTTCTTGCAGATAAGGCATGTCACCCCATTTACACGGAGATTCAACTGAAGCCTTCGGTGCCCTTTCGGGCATGAGTAGTATTTGCTAATCTGATTCATTTATACACCTGTTTAATGAGTCTTTGGAACAACCACTTCAACTGGCTTGTTAACTGTTGCTAAGGCGTAGGCGAAGGCTGCTTCCTCATCATCGCCGTATCCTGCAACAGCACGACCAGTACCTTGTTTCAATCCGACGAACCATTTGCCCCAAGCTTTAACTGGACAAGGGGAAGAATGTGTTACCTCGAATCCTTTAGCTAATAACTCGTCTTTACTTGCCATGATACTCTCCCGTTTAATCTAACGTTAGAAGCGCAGCGGTGATACCATATGTTGCAATCAACACTCCAATGTAAGCATCCTTCGCAAACCACGAAAGGAAAAGGAATGGTGCAAGCAACAATGAATATCCAACAACCTTACGAAAAGTCCTCATACTTATTTACCTTCTGTATTTAGATTCAGCAACGTCTGTGCTCCACTACCAACAATGGTGTCAGGCATCTTGCCGTCCCATTTATCGATAGCTCGACCCATCATCTCGATCTCACGAAGCTTAATGAGGTTCGGGGTAATGATCTCACGTTGAAGACTCAAGCTCTGTGCTTCGGCTTTAGCTCCAGCGATCTTTTGATCCGCTTCAACCTTGATACGCTGAAGGTCTTGTTCAGCCTTCAACACACCCTGTTGAGCAACCTGTTTCGCTTCAATAGCATCTGAATACTCTTTGCTGAACGAGAAGTTGGTGATATAAACACCATCAACCGTGATGTTGGCTTTGGCCAATGTAACGGTTAGAGCATGTTCAATCTTACCTTTAATCTCTTCACGTTTAGTGATTAGTTCTTCAGCTGGATACTGAGCTGTTACAGCTTTAACTGTTTCATTAGTGGCTGGGTGAATAACGTTTTCAACGATATCCGCACCATACTGTTGGAACAATTTCGGGGTAACATCAGGCGTCGTATGGAAGTTCAAGGCAACCTTCGTCTGGACGTTCTGCAAGTCCTTGGAAGCTGCTGTCGTATCATACTCCGTCTTCTGCACCTGCACTGAGATATAATTGGCTGTTTCAAAGAAAGGAACCTTCCAGTGAAAGCCTTCACCCAGTGGAGTCATTTGGACTCCGTGGAAGCTAGAATAGATTACAGCGCGTTGTCCGGCTGGAACCGTGATATAGCTACCGAATACTACACCTAACCCGATAAACCCACCTATTACTAATGCGATCAATCCTACGATTAACTTTGGTGTCATGCTATTTGTCTCCTCTTCTGTTGGTTGATATCTAGTTGCCATAGCAACCTCCGATTCTTATTTAGCTAGTTTAGACAGTTGTGCACGAAGACCAGCGATCTCAGCTGACTGCTTAGCCAATTCGCGTTCTTCATAGCTGGAACCTAATTTGAATACAATACGAGCTCCGAACTGAGCATTGCGACCATCGCCAAGAACATCATGACCCTGATGACGATCAAGCTGATACACATTGAAAGCCTGCAATTGAATACGTTTGCCATCATAAAGACGGACAGCTGTATCAACTACCAACTTCGCACTGTTATCTACTTTGGGACTAACTCCATCCTTACCGTTTGTTCCATTAGCTCCGTTTGCACCATTCGCGCCGTTCGCACCATCTGCACCGTTGGCTCCGTTGGAACCATTCGATCCAGCAGGACCTTGAGGTCCGGGAGTGCTAGGAACGTCAACTGTACCGAAAGGCTGATTACCATTGTTGTACACCGTGTATTGATCCGCACTGGCAAAGGTTGCACCCATGACCAATGATGCTGCGACTAACATTAACTTCTTCATTTGTATCTCCTTTTCTTTTATTTAACTACCTTGTCTTTTACAAATCTATAATACTAACTTTCCCGTATAATCATCTTTGATTGCATTGAGACGAGTTTCAGCATTATTAGACTCTCGTCCAGCTAACATCTCTTGTTCTCTATATCTTATTTGTTGTCTAATGCCTTTAAGAATGCTATCCCATTCCATACCACATTCATGACTTTCTGCATTCTCTTTAATTGGTTGCCATCCTTTACCTGGTATCAATTCATTGATTTCGAAGTAAGCGCACAACCCTGTATAAGATGATTGAGTAATTGGTGAATAAACTAACGTAACCTTTGTTTCCTTAATCTCAGCTGCAAGGAAATGATCTTTCTTATCTGTATCACATCCAGCCAAGAGAAGAGGCAACGCAACTAGAAGATACTTAATCGCCACAGCCACAACCTCCATCTTCAATCTTATCTCGTTTCTCAAGCAAAGTCCTCAGCGCTTCCTCTAATTCAAACGGTGTTACATTGAAGTGCTTAGCCAATCTCTTGATCAGCTCTTCACCATCTGCATGTCTCGTTCCACAAGGATCAAACATGTTATTTCTCCTCTACTTCTTCAAGTGGCGTTACATCTGGATGTTCACAGTAGGTTGATCCCATGTAATATTCAGAATCATAATCATCTACTGTTGTTTCAACTATATGACCAGCCTGAGCAAAACTAACAGCGCAAGCAAAACAAAGCCAGCTATGCTCTTGGGTTGAATACTTGATCTTAAGACTTATATTCATTTTAATAACTTTAAGACATCTGAAAAGATCGTGTATATCATCAAGCTACCAAGCAATGCTACACCGATCATATTCCAGATGACATAAACCTTAACGGGCCATTTCTTTCCACGGATACCTTCGAGCGTATACAAGAACACATGTCCACCATCTAGCATCGGTAGCGGAAGCAGGTTGAACATCCCAAGGCTCAGTGACACCATAGCCAACACGTACGCGAACTTGTCCCAACCTGATTGCAACGAATCAGCCAGGATCTTCACGATCATAACCGGACCAGCAACTCCATCACTCGCTGCAGCAGCTACCTGCAATGTCTGAGGAAGCGTTCCAGTAAAGAATTGGAAGGTCGCTGTAAAGACAAAGACCATCATGCTGAACGCTTTGGCAAGACCAGCAACCAATGGCCAACCGTTAGCAAGCAACACTACATATAGTAACAGATATCCTAATAAAAGACTAGCCAAAGGTCCAGCCAATGCGATTAGAGCACGCTTATACCAGGGAAGACTGAAGAAGCCTCGTTTAACCTTAGACTCAGGGTTTTCACCATGACATTGTACAAATCCGCCAAGCGGGAGCAGGCGAAGTTCATAGTTGGTCTCACCAAGTTTCTTAGAGAATAGGATCGTTCCGAACCCGATAGCAAACTTATTTACCTTAACCTTAAAGAACTTTGAAACAAGCATGTGCGATGCTTCATGGAACGCGATCAAGAATCCAAACCCCAGCATAATGGCTAACGTCGTTACAATAAACATTTTAGAATTTTAGCTCCTTTTTATATAATGCTTTTAGCTTTGCAGACATCTTACTATGATCAAGATTGAGATGCGTTGGCATCACATTAACTATGTTCTGGTTGTTGTATGGTTCATTTCCAATGACATACCAATGCCTTACGAGCATTTGATATGTCCAGAAGTAAACGTAAGCATTCGCCGTCTTCGCATACACTTTCGTATCAAGGGGTAATTTGAATTCCTTAATAAGTCTGATGGTTCGCTTCTCACATTCCCATTCTACATTACGCGCTCGGGTTGTAAGATCAACTAACTGTCTCTTATTCAATTCAACAACCTTATCTACCCAAGCTTCAAGCAGCTCTTCTGAATCATATCCTGTTCCATCTATTTCTTTCCATATCTTCGTCTGATCCTTCCACTGAGTCATGTGTCCGTACTCGTGTGCTAGGATGCGAAGCCATTTCTCTATTGGTTGACCACCAGCTACAGCCAAGATCTTCTTCTCTGCATTGAAGAAGCCATTGCATTTCGTGTTACCAGTAATAACGAATCGTTCCTTGCTGAACTGGAATTTGACCTTATGCTTCTTGCAATCAGCCTTTACGAAGGAAACAAAACGTTTTATTTCTGGGGTAACCTTATCCATATTATTCTAGGTCAATCTTATAGGATGATTCAATAGAACCTTTGGGCACAAACAAGTAGTATTTATGATCATGCCATATATCAAAGTATTCGCTTGTTTCATTATCTTGAACCTTAACCAATCGTTTAACGGTAGGTGGACCATCATACTCTTTAATGCGAACCTCACTGTATGACATCTCTTTAAGCTCGGCGAATCCGTTCTCATCTTCAACTGCAAATCTAACAATCCAATTCTGTTGGAAGTTTCCACCACCAACCAATAGGAATACACCAAAGCTACCAGATGTTGTTGTCTTATCCTTTAAGGCAACAAGCTTAGTGCTTTGCCAACATAAGAATTCATTAGATGAAAACAGATTAGTATTATATAGACTGCAATTGCCAAGCTCTGCTGAAGCAGTTCCAGTAATGAACATCAAAGCAATTAATAGTTTTTTCATATTAGAATCCGTATTTCGCCTTTCCATTATAGATGGGTACGAATGGTTTAGATAGCTTAGGTTGTTCACCTTCGGGCAACGTCATATACTTCTTGAAGCATGATGGATCACCTACGATACAGCGACCTAAGAAGTCTAGATCATCCTCAATGAATGCTTCGCCGCACATCACACAAGCGAACTTGGTTGGCTCTTGAGGTTTCTGTTCATCAGTCATAATCGATCTCCACGGCCTTACATTTATTTAGGATATAAACCTTCTCGTACTTACTGAATCGTGGATCGTCTACCACTTCCATACGACATTCGTTATATCCTACTGGATCCATCCTGAATCCATATCTCAGCTGTCTCAGCTTACAAGGTACGCAACCATCATGATACCAGAAAAACAACCAGTGATGCCTATGCTTCATTTGCATGTTCCTTTTTTACAGCCACTACAATGCGGGTTGTATCCACATGATGAATTGGCGCATTCCCATTCATCACCAAATTCTTCGGAACTAAAGATCAAACCAAATGAACGCTGCTTACACTTCGGACAAGTCGATACTTTATATGCGTACCTACGTAGCCATTCTCTATCTATGGCCACTAATCACCAATCCTATAGAAATCATACCATAGTTTCTTTAAAAAGTCACATGGTCTTGATCCAGCACCACGAAGCTTATCTTCTGTAAAGTAGTAGGTATGTTTATCTTTGGTTGGATGAATGGTACCATCGCGATCTTTCCAAGACTCGTTATCGAACATGATAGCATACCCAAACTCATCACCCCTAAAGTCAACATCTCGGACGGTTGCTTTCGCACCCTGAATCAGGAAATGCTTTGAACCAAGCCAACCATGCGCAGTGCTTTCTGTAATGTAAGGGGTTTCAGCGAGCTCAACGCAATCTCCAACTTTAAACTTCGCCTTGGTTTCTATGAATGTTTTGAACTGTTTTAAGGCTTTCTTTATGGCTTTCTCTTGTCCATGCTTACAATCGCAACCACGCTTAACTTTTGGCTGTGGAATCGAACTGGGCATTGACTCAAGAGTATAATTAAGATCCGAGCCTTCATGACAAAGGCATTTCTTCTCTAATAACTCTTCTACTCTGCTTAGATCGCTCATCGTCCGCCACCAAGCCAGTAGTACAACAGATAGAACCAACCAAAGAAGCCATGAAGGATTGCCCAACCGATTGAATGGTTGATGCTCCATGATAGCACAACAGCGACGGAAGTTCCTATCCCACCACCATATCCAAACTTAATCTCTCGGCTTGCCATAATATCTCCTTAGCAGTAGAATCCTAATTCACGCAGCATGTTTACATAACCTCGTTCGGTTATGACATTACGATAGAACATCTTCTCAACCAGCAGTCGAGCCTGTTCATTAGACAACGGAATCTTAGCGGGTGCCTGAAGTTCAACCTCTGTAAAGTAGTCCACGAATTCAAGTGACATGTTATTCTCCTCGTTCAGAAATGGCGTCGGCTTCTTCCTGCTGAAGCACAAGACCTTTCAGGTCCTTTAACGCAAGCACAGTGTCCTCGTCCCTTGTTCTATTGATGATCTCGTCTATTCTATTTGCAATCTGTCTTGGTGATAATTTCATATTCATTCCCTTTCCCACAGTGTTCTGCACAAGCCTTACAATGACCTAACGTGCAAGGAAGATGCCCACAAGGACGTCGTGTCTTATTAAGCTCTCTGTCTTTCTGTTCAAAGAATTCGTCGTTATAGTTATCTTCGGCCATTATCGTAATCCCAATGTTAGAATTAAAATTGTCATATGGATCGCCTGATCTAACCCAATCACTACAAAGAACCAATGTCTTTCGCCTTTGCTCCACAGATAAGAGGTTGCCTTAGACGTAAAGAAATCTACCAATCCATGAAGCACTGAGTTAATTATAGCATACTTCCACCCAAATAACAAGAAAGGAATCCCATATGTTAACGCATGCAAACTTAGCCACTTAATGCTGTGACTCTTATTGAGGGCCATTTCATCTGTCTGCATGATGAAATCGGCTATAAAATGCAACCAGAATATTGCTAAGAGGGTTGTGATCATTTAAGCTTCCTATTCCAATTCTTACCACAGGTCTTACAGATACCGTTGTGGCGATTAAAGAAAACATGACAATAAGAACAGCTTGGCGTTTGCTTCTTACGTTTCATCTTAATCATTTTTTCTTCTCCCGTGATTTATGATTAGGTAACGTTGTTAATCCATCCAACCGTCGATATGTGGAACGTAAAAGCTTAAATGAGTCAGTGTCGCTATCAACGACTGTAAGGTATAGAAAATCAGCAAACCGAGTAAACAACCGATAACTAAGATCAACAACCGCCTGAGCATTGGCATTCCCCTTAACTAGAGTATCGTCTAAGAACTTATTTATAAATGGGCACCAGAAGATTAACGCAGCAAGGTATCCTTCAGCATCATCAGTTGACCAATCAATCACGCTGCACATGTTGATGAACCAAATCGGTCGATTCACTTCTTGCTCCTGAATTCCTTAATAAGCGATACAGCTTCAAGATACTCAAGTTGTGTAATCTGCTTTGTTCTAAGATAATCCTTCAATGTCTCATCAACATAAGCCATATTCAGGTGTGATTCACTGCATTGCTGCTTAAATGAAAGAGCCAGATACTTCGTAGGCTTATGCCGCTTCCGCATCAAGTCGGCGTGCGGATGGGGAACCATTCCGATCTTCATTTCACTAATCATATTCAAAGTGTTTGAGTTGTGGAGTCGAACCACACAGAGCCATTATTTTCAGGACATCTCCTTACTTTGCGGCCTCGAACCGCTGTCGGTTGTGTCCAACCGGGAAGCACCACTTCCGTGACTCAAATCTTATAATGCTAGTAGTTTGAGCAGAATCCACTCAACGACGGCATCAAACTTATCTTCTAGCCAGGATTTCTGTCTCATAGATTATCCAAAGTTCTGAAACGGTCTTCGAAGTTTTAATATAAATGATTTTGGCCAACCATTTACATATTGTTTAGTAAGAGTATTACGTAACGTCCAATACTCGCCTTTACTCCAAAATGTACTTGGTCCTTCAATTACCTCGTACACTTCATCCTTAAACTCATAGCATTGTCCTATTTCAATTTTAGGCTTTACCATGACTCCACCAAGTCCTTTGCCTCTTTGAGGCCAAGCTTACCAACCTCGCGAACCTTCTTGATAAAGGGAATGAAGGTTGCATTGCTTCGACCACCGGCTTCATTATACTGCTTGCGAAGCTCAGCATAAGGATCTTCGACAGCATTCCCAATCAACTCATGCTCATTGTTAAGCATACGCAACAGAACCTCTCGATTGACCTTGCTGATCTTTCTAAATTCCCTTACGACAACATGCATGCCTTCAAGATCAGTTAGATTATTCATGAGCTAATACCTGTTTACGATACATGGAACGGAGCAGAAGATCAGGGCATGGACTAACCGCTTCACGGATGAATCTACCATACGAGGTATTCTTAAGCCGTTCCCAATTAAAGGAATCCCAAAGATAACCCGCAGCTTCGTGGATGCACTCACGATTGTTAGCTGACTCGTTCGCTATGTTTCTAACTAGGTTTTGCCAATCTTGATCATCTCGTACCATATTAGCGACCCAGTAAGTTAAAGAATGATCCGAAAGCATAACCAATCACGAATGACACGACTGATGCGATCAACGGGCTTTGTCTAATTATTTTAAACATATTATTCTCCCCAGGTTTCAGAATCAGCTTCGACCTTATCAGCAACTTTCTCAGCCATTCGAACGATAACGCAGCTATCAGAATCGCCATTCCATTCAGCTAACAAACCAACGCTCGTTAAAGTAATCAGAAGCATCTTACCAATATCTAAGGTTGAAACAGGTGCGTTATTAGGATATTTGTTCGTTGTACCATCAGCATACGAGAGATACAAACGACCATCGGCCGGTTTATAACCATCGCTTACTAAAGCATCAGCGTTTTGACGATTGAAGAACACATACCCAACAACGGGTTTATTCTTATCTAATAGCTCTTCCATCTTCGTAGCAATCTCGTACGAACCACAAGAACCGCAGCAACCAAAATTCTGTCTCGCGATAAGACCGGCTTTACGCAGAAGCTTAAACGCGTTATTCAGCTTCTCTTTGTTCTCAGCAATCGTGTTCTCAACACGTGATCGATCTTCGTAAGAATATCGCATTTTAGTCTCCTTTTAGATCTTTTTAGAATCAGGATATTTAGCAATAAACTGTCGGTTGAACTCTTCAATCACTTGAGTCGCGTAAGCAAGCCATTCATCTGTTTGAATCTCAGCAGCTTCATTAGTATCTGGCAAAAGCATGTTAGCATCACAGACATCGTGAAGCGTAGCGAACGGAGAATACTCATAATCCCAGTTGGCCTTAACGTATTCGATATCTTCAGGCGTCAGGTTGTCCCAGATGTTTTGAACGTCTTGAGTTAGGTTATTCATATATCTATTATATCATGAGAAGATAAGAATGTAAACCCCCTCCCCCCTTATTTATTTTTGTTAGATTGTTTGCACTGCTTTGCATCGACATGACGGAGAAATGATCCTCGAACGTTTGTTAGATAATACTGATCCTGTCTTATGTTAAATGTACCATCTCGATTGTCCTTTCGGATAACCCAATACTCTCCTTTAAAAACTCCCTTAACAAGCTGAACACAATCTCCTACCACGAAACTAAGCAACAAGATCATCACTACATTCTTCATTTTGGTTCCTCTTTTGGTTGATTATACGATGCGATTTGAGCCTCTAGCTTAGCTATATCTTCCTGTAACCTATTGATCCGTTCGAGCATCTCAGTGGGTTTACACTTCAGCAACCTGCACACTTCATCTGCAATAGCATCATTTCGCCTTGATTTTAATAGCAGCTCTTTATGTTCCTCTACAGATAGCAATGGCTTCGGGGGATTAAGCATATCCTTTATCCTCTTGAAAAAATAGTTTATTCTCCATCTCATAACGTTGCTTTGTAAGCTATGATCTCGTCCTCTGATACAGGTTTAAAGTTCCACATATCCATCCCAACGTTGATCATATGATTCTTATACTTGCCAGGTCGAGTAATCCAGCTGTCATGAACGTGACCACACAGAAGCAGCCTTCCGTCATCCTGGATGTTCTTATTATCAAACTTGGTCTTATGGTATGGGTCTTCCACACTGTTCCTATAAGGATAATGGCTCAGGTTCGTTTCTGTCCCATCTGAAAGGGTGATCCTAAGCGACTGATGAACCTCTTGGAATCCTCGGTCGAGCATCTTCTCAGCAGCTCGGTCGTGGTTGCCAAGGATCAGGATCTTATGTCCATTCAGGTTCTCTACGATATGCTTGCACCATTCAGGACTAGTGAAAGCAACATCACCCATATGATAAACTGTATCCTCTGGTTTAACGATCTCGTTCCATACCTTCACGATATGGCGATCCATCTCACCCGCATTAGCAAACGGGCGGTTGCAGTATTTGATGATGTTGGTATGGCCAAAGTGTGTATCGCTTGTAAAGTATCTCATGCTAGTCCTCTTCGTTTCCAATATTCCCGTTCAATCTGTTGCATCTCTCTTAGCTTTCTTTCTACACAACGCTTGCAAACCCATCCTATCTCAAGCCATTGGTATGTGTCACCACCACGACAAAAGAAGCATGGCTTTCTCATCTACATTCTTCTTTGCCACAATTATGACATAAACACCCAGTTTTGTTCCAGCACGTTACAGCTTGACACGTTGGGCATGGAATTAGAAATGTATCACCCTTTAACAATGTTGCACCAACAGTATTAGGTTCTGTTTCAAAGTCCTGCGGACCATGCCTAAGATTTAGTTTCATATGTCTTTTTCTTTAGATTTATATTCTAGGTACTCTAGATTATCCATTGGCTCAAACCAGATAAGCTTCTTATATCTACCGAGCTCATCCATCTCAGTGAATGGGCAAATGGCATTCTCAGCATACTCACCTGTTGCAATCCAATCCTCATGTTTATCCCTAAGCTTATTACAATTCTTACAAATCAGGTTGAATTTCTTGGGTATCTTTCTCTTCACTTTTGCGCTCCAGATATCTTAAATGATCCAGATTAAATCCATTACATAGGCATTTCCAACAGGCGCCATTCTCAATGGCATGCTGCGAGCCTCGATGCTGACAGAGGCAATAGTAGTTATCATCCATTCTCTCTATCCTTCATCTCTAAATAAGCCAAGTTGTCTGGTACAAACGGGTGAACATGCTCATTGAAATCTGTTGGGCAACACTCAACGCATTGGGTGATTAGTTCCTTCGTACCCATACCAAGCTTAGCATGCTTGATATATAAATGACCACATCTACAGGGAATCTCGTTGTTCACTCTTCCACTCCAAGTAGATAAGATTATTCATATATCCACGTTCAAACCAAAGCTTTACTATCCTCTTCGCCTCAATCCCATCATAATCATCTTCTCTCAAATACGTCTTGATCTCTTCAGTATTATGAATAGTGAAGTGCGATCGACACCTAAGACACACGATTCTTATCCTTCCATTCAAGATACTCTAAATTATCAATGCAGGCATAGTGATCATGGCTTGGCACAAAGGTAACATCATCGTCAAGCCAAGCCTCATCAACTGTTTGCCTTATATAGCAATTACGAAACGGACTCCAAAATACCCTATGGAATCTATTGGCTTTGCCACAGATAAGACAAGCCTTATTTAGAAGTTCTTCGGCGTAAGGAAGACTCACGTGATAGCCACTCCAAATACTCTAGATTATCCATCGGCTTATACTCCATGCAATCATCGCAGAAGAAGCAATCGCCATACGTCTTGTTCTGTTCCATATCCATCGATCGACCAGAATGCCAATGCGGTGTGTGTTCATAATACCAGCACTGACACTTACAGGGTCTTCGATCGCTCACGCTGTTCCAACCATTCCAACATCTCTAAATTGTTACTGAACGAGGGATGATCATACATTATCTCCTGCGCCCACTTATGAGTCTCGTGGATCTTCTGACACTTACAACAAATAGTACCATAATATCGTGTAAATAGCTCTTTAATTCTTCCCTCGTATAGCAAATCCTTCTTAAGCGGAGCAAGCATAGCTTGAGCTATCTTCTCCAATCCACCAGGACTATTCATTAATCGTTTTAGCTTCTTGTTGTTCATATTTCCACTCTAATAGATCGAGGTTGTTCTTACAAAAGGGATGATCATCTTTGTGCTCGTAAAGATCCGCCTTGCAAACAACACATATGTAATACGGACCGGACTCATCGAAGTATACCCAACCGAAATTGCTACCCATATAGATATTATACTTACCTACATTCGCATCCCAGACCAGTTGTCCCTCAAGAGGATTTTTTGGTCTTACGGTTGGATATAGCATATCTCTCCTCTATGTACCTAAGATTATCTAGCTTAAATCCTCTACAGAAGCAAGCACTAACAATACACTTACGAAAGACATTATTAGGATACCAATGATCATACCTTGTATGTTCACAAAGACACTTATCGAAGTCGGTTGCGTTTAGCATATTTCTCTTCGACGTATTTCAAGGTATCTGGCCTGAACTCATCACACTTACAAAGCTTTAACGTTAAACCTCTCGGCACCATATCACTGAATGGTACCTCTTCATCAAAGAACTTAGCACAGCATCCAAAGAATGCTGAATCAGGATTGAAGTTATGAACCTGCTCCGTGTGACCACAAAGACAATCAAACTTAGTCTTCATTCTTTCCTTCTCTTCATCGTATGCTCTAAGTACTTAAGATTCTCAGTCGGCACGAAGTCAAGGCAAGAGCACATATATGATATCTCACCAGGAACTAGGATATTAACCTCGCCCGGTGAAGAAGATCTTACAGCTCCATCACCATAAACACAAGGACGCAATGATCGAACAGGTTGCCTGTGCCAGTATTCTCCATGTTGACAGAACCTGCATAGCTCATTAGATTCAACTGGTTGAATACTAATTGAATGCCAATTGCCCTTAAGCCAAGGTCGTTTCATCACACATTGTACTCATCCATCTCTCCGATGGTTCTCTCCATAATAATAGCTGTTCACCCTTCTTTGGTTGCTTACTAAATTCAGTCCAATGAGTACCATTGATACATCTTGTACGATAACCCCATTTATCCCATTCACTGTTATGATGCAGCATCAACCTATCATAAACAGTTTTAAGCCAGTTTGTACATAGCTCATCTGGTTGAGATGGATTAGTATGCCATCTCTTAAAGTGTCTTTCTGTATACTGATCAAGCGTTGGAAGCATTAGCCTTTAATTCCTTCAAAGCCTGTTTGCATTCCAGGTATAATAGGTTCTCATCGCGACAATACATCTCATCAGCTGCATACTGAAGGATGTTTATCTTCTGATCAAGATGAAGATCCTTAGAGTTAGCTATGATTGTAATGAACTCAGCGTAAGCTGTCTCTTGTTGGCGCCTCATTGAGCTCTCTCCTGTATTCGTGTTCCCACTCAAGCAGCTGAAGGTTGTCCATGGGATAGTAGATCGCGAAGGGCTTCAACACATCATTAGCCCATGGTTCTCTATAATAACACTCTTGAACCTGTAATGGAAGCTTATCTATATTGCATCGAAGCGTATCATGTTCACCATAGATATGATCCTTGGGAAGCTCTTGACAATTCTTACATCTGATTGTTTCAGTCTGCTTTCTGTCCATGTACTTCCTCCATGTACTCTAAATACTTTAGATTATCTTGAGGCAAAAACTCTTTGCACTTACAAGCTTGTTCACGACACGGATACGGAGGCTTATTAACAACTCCCAATTTCGGATAATGCGTTGCATCAGTATGCAAACAAGTCCTACATCTAGGAAGCACCTTAAAATCAAAATTAGTATAATCCCAACCACTATTCACTTTTAAACTCCAGATACTCTAGATTAGACATCTCAGTATAGCAATCGCACGGACATTGACCTATCTCACTCCAACGACACCACATATAAAACCCTGGCTGACGCTGCATGTGATCTTCTTTACTATGATAACAGTTGCAAGGCAATATACCTATTGGATTGTCATAGCATTAAGAAATGCTACTTCCTCATCTGTTGACCACTTCCCATTCGTCCAGCCTATATAGAATTGAGAGGTAAACCAACAGTCTAGTTGTTTACATACCTTGCATTTTTTCATTAGCCAGCTGCTCCAAGTATAACAGATTATCACGTCTAAATCCCCTACACTTACATCCCTTATCTAACCTGCATTGCATGAACACAATCTCATCAGCCATCATATTAACGTGCTTGATTATGCTATAATGATGGATAACAGCTTCATGCTGACAGCAGCACGTTTGAGCGAGCAACTCCATATAACGCTTCTTGTATTCACCCTGACCACGAACCATTAAATGGTACGGTATTATATATCCGTTATCCATTTTGTATCTCATTAAGATCCTCTAATAGTCTGAGGTTATCCGGCTTAAATGAATCACATGGACAACGATCAGCCACAAGCATCCGGCGCTTGTGCATTAAGACAGCGCAAGCCGGTCGCATAGAATACTCGTGAGCTGCTTGTCCATGTCCGCATTGACACCACTCGCTTGTCATAAGATCTCTTTAACGAATGAGAAGCTCTTGAGCATTAGCTTGAAGCAATGCCATCGAGCATCTGAGAGATATTCAAACCCTTCTACAAATCTATAATAACCAGTCCGCATATCAACAACAGTATGCGGTCTCATTTCAGGAGTAATCGTGGGATAGTTAGCATTTACTCCACCCTTAAAGTATAAGCCATTAAACTTGAATGGTTTATAATTAAATTGAATATCTACCTGATGCGTTCCAGCATGCTGACAAACCACATGAAATGCTGGGCGAAGCCAGATACGTTTAATATACCTAAGCAACGAGATGGGTTTGAATTCATCTCTATAGTGCTCGTATTTAAGCATTATGATTCTCCGCAACCTGTTCTAAATATACCAGATTATCTGCTTTAAATCCTTTACACTCGCAAAGAACATCTAATGGTCTTTGGAATCCCGAACTGAAGAAACATAGCTCACCATCGAAATGATGATAAGCTATGTGGCCACAGTGACAAACCCTGAACGCTGTATTATCCATTCGAAGGTGGAGCAGGAGGTGGTTCTTGCTTCTTCCTACGGAAAGCGTGGGAATGCTTGAAGTACCTCTCTATATGATACTTAGCATATTTGTGCGCATCTTTGAAGACTGATTTTGCGAGGGCTGGATTAGGTTTAAAGATATCTACTGGTTGTGTTAACCCAGGAGCTAGATAGATCAGCTTGGTTTTCCCGATCTTCTTTGGCCAGCTATATTTCTCGTTAATCGACATCGCCCTACGGACGATCTCTACCATAGGAAACACATCGTCTTCTAGATATGAATTGTCATCCGTTGTTTGTTCATAGCTGAAGTTGCTAACAATTATATAGTCTAGGTCCGGATGCACATCCAGCAAAGCCTTCGGAAGATCATCCTTAAGCAAAGCCCCATCGATATAGTATTGGCCATCGATCAGCTTCGGTTGGAACATCATAGGGATAGCGGTCGAAGCTCTGCACTTCTCACTGATCTTGCCAGTATTGAAGAGGCGAAGCTTATAGGTTTTTAAGTCCGTAGCTGAGACGTAGAATGGGGTAATGGTCTTACTGAAGTTGTCCTTCTCTAGCAACGCGTTCTGCACGTATTCCTCGAGTTTATCCCCTTTAATAAACCCTCGGAAATTCTTAGCCTTATTAATGATGAACTCCTTAAGGATATCAAATCGGCCGATCTTATCAAGGAACTGTTCCGCAGTCAATGCCAACATCTTTTGAATCATCCACTTGTTATCGAGCCCAACCGCCATGAATGAACCAACGATCGATCCGGCTGAAGCTCCAAGGATAACCTTCGGTTCGATACCAAGATCCCTAATAGCTGTGACAATACCAGTGTGACCATAGATACCCTTGAGCGATCCACCAATCAAGATGAGACCAATCTTTAGGTGCTTAATATCTTCCATGATTTATTCCTACCTTCCATTGTGCTTCTTCTAAATGCTCGTTTACAAGCTCTAGCCCTTCTATATATTGTAGATTCGTTATTACATTCTTACTCAGGTAGTAATCTAATTTTTTCTTATTTGCAGCATAAAGCTTTACCCATCCATCCTCAATTAGTATCAATCGAACTGAACCACCATTGTAGGGATTCTTATCAGGAAGAGATTCGAGTACCCAACCATTAATCATAATTAATCTTCTCTCGCAGTTGCTTCTAATGATCTCAAATTGTCCAGCTTAAAATCATGGTAGAATCCGCGACGCAGCAATCCTGCTTGATGACAGTCACCACATACTATACCAGTTTCCATGTGAAGATAATGCTTATCTTCTGGGTGTCCACAAACACAGATGCGAAATAAAACTTTTTTTTCAGACACGATTCTTCTCTCTTAATATATACTCTAAATACTCTAGATTATCAAGCGGAATGTAACTATAGCAGCCACAACCATTGCTGTTCATAGACATCAGACAGGTATTAGAAACATAGTAAGATATATCAGGGACAATCGAGGGAAGGTAGGCATGGTGATGGTTACAATTCCTGCACTTGTTTGTCTTTAAACTGAATTCACCCATAGACTTTCCTTTCAAACTCACACGAGGCTCACGAGAGTTATATCCAAAACGATACTCTTATCTAGTTTGTGAGGATAGAAGTAATCTATACGATTCTTATCTATCCCTAAAAGTAGTTAAGTATGACCTAATCCTACATCTATCTGTCCTGCTGCTTACGAGTAAGTAACCTTCTATCTATACTAGTCTACTAGCCTGAGCTGTCCATCTTCTCATCGAATACTTCCTTCCCACAATCTTCGCAGGTGAATATATCACGATGATTTTCAGTATGACTAAACCCAATCTTACCATGCTCTGTCTTTACCAGACACGTGGTGGTTGTTGTTAGTTCATCCATTGTTAGCTACCTCCTCTAGGTACTTCAGGTTATCACGCCTATATTCGTGGCACGGGATGCGGTTTGAAATGACGCTATTATTAGCGAACATGAGCGAGAACTTCATGATCTTTATATGCTTCTTTGTAAAGCCATTCCTTAGCATCTCTTCCTCATTAAATATATGGTGAGCCGTTTTCTCAAGCCCACACACGCAAACCTCACGCATCAGCTATCTCCTCAAGGTATCTCAAATTGTCTCGTCTATAATTATCGCAGCATTGCATCCTAATTGGACGATAGAATTTTATTATGTTTCCGGCTGTTGGCTCCATGTCCTTTAATAACTCTACAGCAGCCTTAAGCTTCTCAAGGGTTAAAACCCCATTATGAGAATCAAGCGTAAACCCACAGACGCAATACTCTTTTATCTCGCCAGCCATTCCAGCATCTCCAGGTTGTTATTAAAGAATGGGTGAGCATTAGCTGCGTGCTCATACTTATGTACTCCGCACTTAACACAACGGATATCATTAGCTTTCCACCAACTCACGAGGCTAGCGTGACCTTGTAGAAACTGTTTAATATCCTTGCGACGCTGCTCTTGAATGGCATTAGATAAGTATACCTTCACTGAAGCCATTATCCTATCTCGTTGCATGCAGTAGTTCTTTCTTAATCTTGATCTTCTTATGGGTCTTCACATACGTACGAGCTGCATCACGGCTAAAGAATTCCCCTAATTGTCCACCCTTTGGACCACGAACCACCCACACTGTGAATTGTCCGTCCTTTATTGGTCCGCAGATACTCAACTTCATCTTCTTGTTCATGTGTGCTTCTCCCTAGGTATTCTCGTTAAGCGTTTGGCCTATTCGATCTATCGTTAACGCGTAGACACGAACTGATCCACTATAGCTATTCAACTTCGTGGGTCCATCATCTCCCACCGTCATATTATAGAGCCTGTCTCGTTCCTTATCGGTCTCGCATACGATTATCGCTTGACCATCGAAGACAGCCTGCATCGTTTCATTATCATCAAATTGGAGGTATGGTGCAGCTTTATCCCACTCGGCGGGAAATGCGGGATTATCTGGGTCGAATCCCAGATATAGGACAGGCTTATGCAAAGCCTTAGCAAGCTCGCAAGCAGCCTTAACGTGACTAAATACCTTCATTTTTCTTACCCTCGTCAGCATTAATCTCTAACGCAACCTCGGCGATAATCTGAATAGATCGATACATCTCACCGATGCAACGATAGATACCAGCCCAACCCTCATGCTTATATGCAATACGAACAGCACGACGCAAAATGATCTCGTCTTCTAAGCTAATGAACTTAATCGGTTCAGGCACGGGCTTTACCTACCCTTATTATACAGCATTTATAGCCAAAGCTAAAGTCTTATTTAGATCGACGACCGAACAGGCTTTCGCGTGACTTTTCTTGATGCTTATTCCATTCGGCTGTCTTTTCGTTGTGATACTTAGCGAATTCTTCAAAGTTGTGACCATCACTTCGGCCTTCTAAAACAGCTTGCTTCACCATAAACAACAGATTGCCATCAGCAGGATGATCAAACCGCTCCCAATTATCATCATTACAGTCTTGAGGTGAGAAGAAGCCACCAATCCGTTGAGCGATGGTAGTTAAGATCTCTTTAGATTCTCCCCAAGCTCTAAAGGAAAGCTGCGTTCCAACGAATCCACCAAACCGAGTACCAGGAAAATATCCAAGCTCACGCTGTTCTTCATTCCATTTAAAGCTAATGATCGTGTAATCTGCAGTGTGCGTGCCAATGATCTTTACATCACCATCAACCTGAGGAAGCGTTTTAAGCAAGCATTTGATATCATCTACGCCCCACGAACTGTTGATAAAGAGTCTAGCGTCAACACCCATGATTAGTTTCCTCCCTTAGTAACAGGATTAAATGTAACACCTTTTGATAATTGTTCTACGATACGAGCAATTCTCTCCCCACCATCAAATGGAGAAGCATCTTGTATAGTAAAGATATACGAGCAATTCGTACAAACGTATTGTACACCGACGTAATAATCGCCTGAACCTTGTTCTTCCCATACGGCTTTAACACCGCATTTAGGACAGAACAACTCAGTTTTCTCATATTCTTCTATATAATGATGCGAAGGATATTCGTTTAAAACTTTCATATCATTCTCCGAACGTTCCTTTGACAAGATCCGCAACTTCCGCTTCAAGATTCGATGAATTATCAAGGAATCGAGCTAAGTCTTTGCTATTGTTCTTTCCGTAGCGTTTATCACTTCCATCTGCAGCCCAACGCGTCCATTTCGAACGGATTATCGCTTCAACAGCTTGATCGTTGTATCCACGTTTGCGAAGCATCTTGATGCACGGAATCCAAGTTCCGTTATAGTTGTCCGTTGAGTACGCATCTTGCAACTCTTCGTTAAATTCTTTGATATCTTTCATAATAGTCTCCTTTATTAGAGATTAAGCAGAAACCGCAACTTTGTCGAAGTAATCGTATAAACCATTCAAGCGATTGCGTTTGAACTTGAACTCACGATTGTCAACGACACGAGAAACAACCAAATTTCCAGCGCGATTGAATCCGAGAACCTTATAACCAGTGCGACGATAGTTGACAACTTCTCCAACTTTCGGATCACTTTCTTGATATCCGTAGTTAGACAAACGCGCTTGTTTCACTTCAGCTTCTTTACCTTTTACTGCAAAAACGAGACTTGATTTATACTGAATAGAATCATACTTAAGGAAATTCTTAGTAAGAGACAAACCATGCTTTTCAGCTAATTCTTTCGCGAGCAATCCGAGGTCTTTTTGGAACGCGCTAACTTTCAGTTTTAATTCGTCCATGTTTTTGGCCTCCGTTAGATTAGTTTGTCTTACCCTCTAATTATATCATGAGTAGGTAAGAATGTACATAGGCCCAAGGGCCCAATTTTCAATGATCAAAATTGCCTTGATAAATGCAGCTGTTTTTAATGATGCCCGTGCGGATGAATCTCTTCTTCCATCTTCACGTCGTGTAATCCATGAACTCCAGAACAGAATAAAGCACATCCTCCAAGGTGTAAGAAACCACCTAGGATTGATCCTTCCCCAATCTGGAAACTGAGGAAGAATGAAAGAACGCCTAGAATCATCTGAAGGAAGTTTCCGTAGTTGTTCCTAATGATTCTTTGTACCATTTAAATGTCATCTACTCTATTCTGATAGCATAGATCACAAAGGTTCGTTTTAATTTCCGTATTGTCTACATCCAAGCTATACGGATCATTACACGTTTGAACGTCTTCCTTTTTATGACCACAGCTGTCACATTTAAGAAGCTTCTTCTTTAATTGCTTAGTAGCCATTGCGATGGGCCTCCGCATCTTTGTCGTCTTTCGGATCAATCACGCCTGTCTCCTATATATGATCTGGATCGCTTCCTGTTTCATTCTAGCAACACTTTCCACAGTTTGAGTAGTAGTTGTCGCCTTGAAGATATTAAGTGGCTTAAACTGAAAAGCCACAAAGTGTGACACTAACGACAAGGTAAGTATGCTCATTTAAGTTTCTCCAGTCGTTCTAATTTATTTGTAAGCCGATTGCCAAACTTCTCTAATAAATCAGCTAATTGAGCAGCTGACTTCTTTGTAATCACATGAGGCTTACGGCCACAATGTGAAAATCGTTTACGTTGCACATCGTTCTTTAGAACAGCACCAACGCTATTTATATACTCATCAAAGTATGATAGCGCGATCACACCATATTTAGCTAGTTGATCATCAGCGAATCGTTTGTAGACCAAATACGCTTGACGAGGTGTTTTGGCGTTACGCAATGCTTTATTAAAATCTCTACGAAATGACGTCATTGTACTATCTCCTTTACTTCAGTTTCGCTTGATCAAGTTTATCAGCGATATGACTAGCCATATTTGCATCCCAAGTACCAGAAGCATTGGTATCAAGCAAATCAGCCAACACTTCATACAACCATTCTTTCTCAACTTGGTTTAATGCAAGTACAATCTTTTTATCGGCCATTAGATAACCTCCATGCTTGTTCTTCATCAATCTCACGGCCGAGCTCGACGAACAAAGCTTTAAGCTTCTTCGTCAAACGACGTTCTTCTCTATCTACTATCGATTGAGGAAGCTCGCCGTCATGCGTCAAGTTCTCAGGCGACAACGCACCATATGTCTCGTTTATGTCACGCAACACTTCAAGCTCTGAGCGTTTCATAATACCCTCCGAAGGAAATTTAAGCGCGATAACTGCGTACGAAATGAGTCGGAAACAGTCGTTGAACAATCAACATCGCACGTTGATCATGTCCACCAATATGCCACGAATATTCACCTTTTGGAGTAGAATCTTCTTTATAATCGTAGAGTGTAAAGACAATGTTATTGTGAGTTTTGAAAGACCATTCTGCAGTAACCTTATCTCCGTCTTCAAATGTAGGTTTACCGAGCACTTCAACGATTTCAGAGAATTTGATTGTGATATAACCTTGAAGACAAGTACCGTTAATGTCACGAGTCGGATGGATCATGGGTATCATTAGATTGCCTCCTCATTAATAGGTTCGAACGAGCCACTCAATTCACGGATAATACAATCAGCACAATGCACATCACCGAACATAACCCGTTTGTGCGTTGCCTCGTTTGTCTCACACGTTTGGCAGAGCGTTAAGGTTTTGATCATGATATATTATACCATGAGAAGATAAGTTTGTAAACCCCCCTAAGGCATGTTTATTTTTGTTAATTGTTCTGAGGAAATGGTTGAATTATCAACCTGTTTTGGTAGGATAGGCGGTAGGTTATTGATCTATAACTTGTATCAAATCAGCTTCATAAGGCAATACGGATTGCATGGTGTAATAGAATCGTTCTACCACATCATCTGGCACTCTCTTCTCTCTTCCTTTATTCCGTTCGTGCAACGTAGCAAGAGGAATATCGAAATAGATAGCAGAACAAAGCGCTCCGTTACGTCTTCCGATCTCCCAAAGCATCTTACGGAGTTTCCTAGACGTATTCGTAGCATCTATGATCGTATTTTGACGTGCTTCCATAGCATCGTTAAGCTCGTGTTGTTGCCAAGAGAATACCTCACGATTGCAGGATTGATCATTAGCATCACCAGTAAGCTCTTTACGTCGATCATCCATGCTGATAACCTTAAGATCAGGATATCGAGCAACCAATTGATCTCGAACTGTCGACTTACCTGATCCAGGTGCACCGATCAGAAGCATTAGCTGGAAGTTCTTTTTAGGAGGTTGGATCATGATCTTCTCTGCTTCTGCATAGGTATCATTATCCTCGCGACAATGATTCATTAGGATATTCCAGCGAGCTAAGGAATAAGATGAATCCTTCAAATGAGTAGCAAGAGGAACACGATAAGGTCTATTCCAGATACCCATATCTTCACAATTCTGCTTAAAGAGCTCGAGCAGCAGCATGCTTTGAGTCATATCCTTAGCTATACGACCAAGTGTGTCAGCCTGAGACAGAACATAAAGATTCTTCGTATTAACAGCAAGCGAGAGCATCTTCATCTTCTCAGTAGAAACAGTATTAGCCTTCATCCATTCACGTGGACGCATATGATACTCAATTAGCCGGCAAACTGTCTCACGCTGTCTATAGTTAAATTCAGGGAAATACTTACGCATGAACTCATTAGCCAGTGGAACACCAGCTTCATCATGTCCATACGCAGTGATTCGACCATGCTTAGGAGAGATAGCAAATGTCTTAGGCTTACCAATATCATGGAGGATCGTAGCTAGATAGACGAGAGGCTTATCCTTATAATCAAGCTCTTCTGCATCCATAAGCTGAAGCACGATGTTCGCAGCCATATTAAGGTGGATAAGAACATTGCCTTCCGCATGATGCTCAGGCGCTTGTTCACAACAATGAAGAGTCTCGAGCTCAGGCATTTCAGCTCGAAGGGATAGTAGATCAACCGGTCGTAGATTGACTACAGCATCATGGAATTCATTAATGTTCATTTGAATTTTGCTAGATCATGAATCTCTTTCAAGATCTTCTCCACCTTTTTAGATATCTTTTCGTATTCATTCTTAAATGGTTGTAAGCTTTTCCAATGCTCTACAGCATGAATCACATGTGTTATCCCATAAAACAATCCAAAGATTGCTGGCATAGGATATAGCGTAAGCCAAATGTTATTAGGATGCAATTGATGATACCCATATAACATGATGGTAAGACATGCTCCACTAAGAAGACTTGTTGCAATATTTATAGCCTCTGCTTTCTGCTGCTTATCATACTCTTCGAAGATCGTGTCAATAAGATCTGGCTCGATAAGCTTCTGAAGGTACTTAAGCTCAGACAGTTTAGAGGCAAGCAAAAACTCCCGACGTTCTTTAGAACCTTCGGGATAGCTGATGTACAACTTCCTTTTGATTCGTAGTAAGTCTACACGAATCTGATCAGGATTTAATGGCATATTTCTCCCAGTCCTCTCCTTAATCCTAACAGGAATTAAGGTGAATGTAAACCCCCTATTTCTTCTTTCGGGGTGGTTTTACAACCCTATTCTTAACGGCTGCTGCGAAGTATTCGTGATGCTCTGCATACTCTTTTGCATACTTCTTATTAATGAACCTGACAGCAGATTTAAGATCAGGGAACATATGATCTTGGGGTATCAGGATATTGACCCATCCCATAAAACTACCCTTAATGCGCTCTGGTGCGATCATAATGACAGGAATCCCTATGTTCTGGGCATATCGCCATTCTAATAAGGTTCCTTCAGATACAACGTCACCAGTCAATACAAGCATAACATCACAACGACGAATCAACCAAAGATCATGCCATACCATAATGTCCATGATCTTACGTTTAAATGTAGAGGAAATCTTGGCATTCTTTTTATTGGGCCAAAGTTTCTCCTCCGCAGCTGCAGGATCTACAGCTCTCATTTTATACTTGGATAATTCTTCTGTTGCACGTCTACGTTCAGACTTTACATCTTCCACATAGCGGTTGGACATCTTACCGCTTAAGTATACTCGACAAGACATTACTTGTCTCCTTAACTACCTCCGGCTTACTTTTGAGCTGGTGGAGGTGTTGCAGTTGAAGGCTTCGTTGCTACAGGCGCTGGAGTATCAGACAACGGCTTCTCAGCGATAGGAGCGGAAGCATCAGCTGGTTTGTCAACAACTGGAGGAGTTGCTGGCTTTGTTGCATCAACAACTGGTGCTGGCACTGGTGTTCCTAGTGGAGCAGGAGCAGCTGGTGTTGCAAGAGGCGCAGGAACTACTGGAGCTGCGTTTGGTGTTGGGAGTGGCAACTTCGCATCAAGAGGAGCAGCTGGTGTAACAGCTGGCTTCGCTACTGGTGTTTGTTCTTTAACCAAATCTCGAACCCAATCTGATGGACCAAGTGGCTTCTCATTGCGTTGTGGTAATGGATTTTCAGGCATTGTGTATCTCCTTTGTTATTTAGTCACTTTGCTTCTATAATTGCCATCGATGAATCGGCCTTGTACATCATACATTGACCAAAATCCACGAGTAGCTTTACTTTCTGTACTACCTTGCAAATACAACTGATTGTAATCTGGTCCTGTGAATATACGTTCTATCGTTCCATCCTCTGCTTGAATGCAGAGTACAAATAGCTTATTACTCTTCGTCTTGAGAGTCGTCACTTCCTGAATCTTCGGTGTCTCGTTTGTCTTGTCCATTTTCAAGTCCTCGTTTATACTCGGCGATGTACCAATTGAATACAGCGAAAAAGAAATTGATAATTAAGAATCCAAGTTGATGCGTCATTGCACTTACAACAGCAGCAAACAATGATAGGAAGCAGCAGAAATAATTGATCTGATAAGGAAATGATTTCATCGGTGATAGTTCCCCTCTGTTACATGTTTAATTTCATGATACAAAACTAGTGGATCGTAGACACACCAAATGATATTAGTTCTATCATTATAGAATCCATTGACAAGCGGTCCGCCCGGATCTAACCTTTGATACTGATTATTAACAGTTTCAAATGATGCAATATTTATCTGTAAGATATAACCTTTAGGGATATCAGCAATTTCAAAATGTTGTGTTTTCTTAAAATCATAATAAATAGATGGAATTGTTAAAGCCTCAACCCTCGGTGTTCTAATTAAATGAATAACATAAGGAAGCATAATAAGTTGACCAAGTAAAATACCAAGTAAAATATCTCGACGTTTCATTAAATCCTCGTTCGACCATCAATGTGGTCAATCTCTTCTAATACCCTAAACATATGCTTCCGATCGACAGGTTTATTATCTAACAACTGAAACATGAATCCCTTAAAATGAGAAGGGACATTCTGATTAACCCAGAAAGCGAAGTCCTTACGCATAACATTCTTGGGAGACTCGCTATATAAAGTATAACACGTTTTCTCCAACTCTGCAACTCGTTTTTGGAAATGATCAATCTTATCTAGTACATCTTGAACATATTCTTCTGGTGCAAGAGTAGCTAAGTGTGACGCCGTTCCATCGGCTACAGCTTGCAAGATGTTCCGATCACTTAAATGACTTATAAAGCGATGCGCAGCGAGGTAAGCACTTCCTTTGACCTTGACCATAAGATCATCCTCAAACCTGAGTACGAAGCCTTCTTCAAGCACGGGAAGATCCTTCGCAGTGGCAAGCAAGGAATCTAGGGAATTAAAGGGATATTGTTTAAAGGTATTTACCCCTAAATCATCTGCAATCTTATTTACTTCATTGTGTCCGGCCAATCGTCCTGAGATATGATCACGATAGCCAATGAGGTATAAACCCTCTTCATAACCTTTCTTTTTATAATCGACCACGATCTGAAATCTCTTACTGATCAATTCAAATATTAAGGTTCCACTCTCCATGTACTTCGAAGCTACGAGCCAGAATCCAGTGGGAAACTGAAGAGCATTCGCGTACTGTCCATGCTCAGAATCCAACGAGCCTTTGGTAGTGAACGTAAGCTTATCAGTATTCGGATCGCGGAACATCACGATCATTGATCCGTCTAGCTTCTCACTTGTATCGAAATGACCCAAAGTCTCGAGTTTATCATATTTTGTCTCAGGCATTTGATCTAGGTTGAAAAATTTGTTGAACGGCCATGCCAAGACACGTTGATTTTTCAGGTCTAGGATCAATCCACGACACATTCGGTTAAACGTTGTCCATAGGTTATCGTACTGAACTGCATCCATATAATGCAACATCACGACATCTGGGAATTTAGGGGATTGAATGACGTAGACATTGTTATGTTGAGCGTGTTGCTTCAGCCGCTCAAGATCCCAAAGCTCGTGCATCTTTATGTATTGCGCTGGATTCATTTCTTTCCCTTGTTAGCTAATAGTTCTTTCTTCTTACTAAGAATGGCGATATAGTCTACATTACCAGTTGTTTCCAGTTGAATGCTGATGGTTGTAATACCCTTACGAGTCTTCTTGTCTTGCACTCTCTTAATAAGGTATGGTGCTTTATACGTACCAACCTTAATAATTATGGGGTAATCCATAAATTCTGTCTCGTCCAATTTGAACCACGCTGAATTCTTCTTAAGGATAACTTCAGTAAACTCAGCACGAACGTTACGTAGCTTCAACCACTTCTTAAGCTTAGCCTTTGACTCTTCTGAAGCCGATTTACCAGACGTTTTCTGACCAGTTACAGCATCGATGATATCAACCTTTACCTTGGCTACAGGGAATTTCTTCTTAGACGGCCTATATCCATATGGACGTCCGTATTGTCCAGCGTTCATCCATTTGCTCGATGCCAATCGCACAAATGTCTTCTGGATTCTAGTTAAACTCATGAATTTTTCTCCTGATTCAACGCCTCATCAACCTTATCACTGATCTTTTGAGTAACGTTCTCAACAACCTGTGCTTTAATCTCATCTTTTAAATCTTCTGTTTCCACTGAGTCAAAGAGCTGTCCAACCTCAACTGAGTGTTGAACCTTCTTATTAAGCTTACGCTTACCTCGTTTCTTCTTAGCCTTATTAGAGGTAGTCAAGATATCTACTGCACGTGCTTTATCAGTCTGTTTCTTTTTACGAGCAAACCACCAAGTAGCAAGACCAATACCTACAACCTTGCCAACAGTATAAAGCACATAGGGAATTAATTTATGATAATCGTGAACACCAGTGTGCCATGTTTCCCAAAACGACATGAGAGCACTGAACAGAAACATGTACATGAAGAAGTCAATAACATGATTAAGGGTACTATACCATATAGTAGCCCAAAACTTAAGACGAGATGATACAAGACGTTCCCATGTATCTAAATAGAATTCAATAACGCCAATTAGAAAAAACAACAACGACCAAATCAATGTTGACATATTACTCCTTTACTACAGATTATCCATTCAATACTTCGTGGACAATCTCTTTATGTTTCAAATACGATCGCCAGTACTTTGCTATCAATTGGCCACGCTTATTAATAACGTATCCATTGTATGCAATGATCGTGTTTCTTAAGTCTTTTCTCACACGCATCTTGTCTTTCATGATAATCATTGAATACTTCGTGTTTAGATCAATGTTATACATGTGTTCCCACGTCTTTTCACCCTTAACGTGAATCTTCATGATCTGAAAGATACCACGTTCACCTGATGTTCCAATCTCGAACTGATGGAAATCAGATTCAAGCATTGCTATCGCGATAAAGTCTTCCCGAGTAAACGGTCCATTAGGGAAGTACTTTGGCAAGTTCGTATCAATTGCTCGCAGCACATGCTCAACGACATGAAGATCAGGCACAACTCTTTCAGTGCCTTTAGTCACCATGCGTTTATAATATGATTGAATCTTTAACGCTTCTGCTCTGTACGGATTTACAGCTTGTTCAGCCGGGATACACACTGTTTGAATCGCTACCAACATCAACATAATGCTCAGTAGTTTCTTCATTGTGTCCTCCTTTTACTTCAATGGCGGTGGTGAACACTTCATATGTCTTACATACTGACCAATCTGTCGCCAACTCTCTCTAGGTGCCTTAAAGAAATTGATCTGCTTGTTGCACACGTAACAATTCTGGTACCACTTCTGACCGTCTGCTGTTAAACCTGGTTTTGACTGAGCCTCATTGAAATTGTGTTCAGCCATTTTTATCTCCCTATATAATTATAACAGATATTTGCCGTCTTGTCAACCCCCTATTTTTGGTTGATTTATAGAGCTGATTCTGACGTTATCTGGTCCCTAAGTTTGCGTAGAATCTCTATAACCATCCATGTGTCACCTTTAGCCGTATGAGGCACATTTGTTATAGTAGATATACCAAAATGGGCAGCTATCTCTGATAAAGAACCTGCTAAATCTCGTGAAACCAATCCAGTCAGTTTGAAGAACTGAATGATGCTAGAAGTATCCAACATCCTATAGGATACAAACTGATTAAACGCCTTATTAAGTAGATGCTTTTTGATGAATTCTACATCAAAGGCGATATTATGACCCAAAGGAGTAAGTTTCGTTGTCCCATTTGGGGCATGTTCTTTTAGGAAGTTATAGAGCATCGTTCCAGCTTTGCTCTCAGGGATTGCTACCTTATCATGGGCGATAATATCGATCCTATTGACTTCTAGGGCTTGAGCTGTCATCACATAGTTGCCATCATCTGGCTTAACTAGAAGATCCAACTCACCATATACCGTTTTTAGGTCTTCATCGATCACCACGAAATAAGCAGATAGCAGGGAATGATCTGACGTTACCCCACCAGCTTCCACATCAAATGCTAGATATTTCATTAAGGACGATACTCTTCTTTGTCGTTAAGAAGTTCTTCAAGCTCATGACGCATTGCCGCCTGAATCAAATCTTCACAATACTGATTTGGTTCTATTGGTTCACCATGTGCCTGAACATCTTTAATGGCTTCTTTACGAGTCTTTGGACCGTTCATAATTCCTCCGTGTTACGCAGTTGATCCTCAAGCCAGGTTCGAGCCTGAGTTTCTAGCAGTACAAACGAATTCTGATCAAAAATAGCTATAAACTCTCGTTTAAATTCCTGATGATATTGTTTTGTAATCTCAGCATCTTCAGTTATATCGTATAGAATAGCTGCAGCAGTTTGAGACGGACCTGATCCAAAATATCCCCATTCTGGACAATCTGCACCATAATCATGGATGATAGTTTTAGATGGATTAATATCTAATACCTTGTCATCTACGTATACAATGGGATGATAACCAGGATCAGTGCGAACGCCTCGGTAAAGCTTCATCCTAACGCGTCCCTTACTTGGCGTTCGAACATGATATAGTGGCAAATGGGACATTCATAAGTTCTTGAATCAGCTTTTTCAAGACGTACTTTTCTACATTGTGGGCAAAGGATATTCTCTAATTCTGGATTATGACCGGCTGGATCATAAAATGTGCATGGACATTCTTCGCATTCAAATGTATCTCTACGTAAATGACTGTCATAAGCATGCTTACATTCACAATCTAATTTTCGGTACATTATTTGGCCCCCTTACGCTTATTTTCCGCAGCCCATTCTAAAAATTCAAGATTATCTTTAGGGATGAATAACAAACACTTACAAAGTTTATGCTCACCTGTAATGCTAACAAATGCTTCAACGCATCTACCCTTATGCTGCTTGTTAAATGAATGAGCCATCATAATATGATTACATGTTCTACAAGCACTAAATGCCTTTGCAAATCGTTCAACTTCTTCTTGATCTGGATTATTCCCCATAAATAAGCGTTATATTAAATTCAGTCCCATCTGATCCATCATAGATAGTAACATGGACATTTAAATTCTCATCTAATACCAAGTTAGCGTAGCGTCTCAAAACATTCTTCTTAATTAGAACGCCAAGAACACGCGTCATAGCACATTTGATGTTCTTCTCGCTAGCCACTGATGCAGAATACATTAATTCTGCTGACAAAAGCTGATCAAGCATCGATTTATATGAAGCGTGACTAAACATCGCCATACTTATTTAGCTCCTAATTTTTCCTTAATCGCTTTGGTATTCTCTGCTGTTTGAGCAGTGTTAGTCTGAATGTGCTCCAATACTGTAATGGCCTCGCGAAGTAGTCCTTTATAGGTATTATCTTCTTTGGCGCTAGCGAATGGAATAGTGCACCATCCAATAAAGATACCTATAACTATAGCGAGTATATATTTAATGTTCATTAAAATCCCCTAATTACTTTTGTTCTGGTGCTTCAACAACTGGCAATTCAACTTTGGTAGCTTGAGCAGCCTTAATACCAGCGCTAATAGCCGCTTTATGAGCAGCAGTTTTTTTACGACCCTTCAATGCTTCACTAATAGCTTGAGCATGTTCAGGGGTAAAAAGCTTGCCTGCTTTCGCAGCTGCAATCTTAGCTTTTGTCTCGGGTGAATGTGCTTGACCTTTACGCATTTTTGTTTATCTCCTTTAATCTACTGAGTGCTTCGACATACTCAATATTCGTTATACAATTTCTATCAAGATGATCTTTCGCATCCTCTGCATTTCGTATCCTACAGAAAACTTTTGTGCATTTATCTCGTTTATACAACATCAACCTTTTTGTTGAAGGCCATACAAACCATCGTATTAACTTAGAGCCGTGTGTCATTAAGCAACTTACACACTACATTTCCATGCAATTTAATAACATTGCGCCCGTAGTCATCTAAAACAATTGTTCCGTCATCATCCTGATACATAAAGAATCCAGCATACTCTGTGCTTTCCCCTAAAAAGTGACACGATACGGGAGGATTTCCGATGATCTTCACTGGTTCATGCTTGTCAGTGACCATATGTCCATGTTCAGTTGTGACAAATTTTATGCTTGAACATCCCGTAAATATTAAGGGAATAATTAATAGTAAGTATCTCATTTCTTCTTATCCTCATCTAATTTAAGGCTTTTACGTGGAAAGCAAATCACCATATGTCTACCTGGTTGCCCGTATTGATCGCGGCATTCAGTCATATTTTTATAATTACATTCAACTGTTTTTTCTTGATAATTAACCAAGCAAACAGGCTTATCTCCGCTCTTCTTAAATTTTTTAAATGCTTGTGGATCAAATGCAGGATCAGCAAGCGTGACAAATAGACTAAAGACTAGTAATAGCGTATGTGTTTTTGTATGGGAAAATGGCATACTTAACTCCTCGTTCTTTTAATAGACGCTGGCAAAGATCACACGGGCCACTAAAACACAAGTTTCCGGTAGATACATTCTGGCCCCAAATGTATACGGAAGCACCACGTACAGAAAAGTCACATTTCAATAACGCATCACACTCAGCATGCAACCCAAAATAACGACGTTCACCATTCTGACTTGTTATCTTTGGCATCTTCGGGTGAGACTTACGATTGCGTCCAGTGGCTAAAATCTTATTCCCATCAACAATCACAACACCGAACTGACGCTTCATCTCAGTAGATTTAAGCGCCATCTCGTGTGCAACTTTCAGGAATCGACTGTGATTAGCCATTAGTCGTCTCGATCTCCATCGTCATACATGTCAATGCCATGACGACGGAAGTACTCAGCTCGTTCAATGTTCTCAAGCTCTTGTGCTTCATACGCTGATTCTTGCCAAAGCTCGGCGTAGTGCTGCGCTTGTTCAGGTGTATATTCAGTATGAGTATCAAGGATATGTTGAATCATTCCTTGAAGCTCTTCAGTACCAAAGTCACATTCTGCGCATGTAATCCAAACAGGAGTTTCCATATTATTTCCCTATCCAGCTCTTGTATTCTGTAAACATGAGCTCGCATTCATCACAACATGCAACTGGTTCCAACTCTTCCTGAATTTCCTGCTGTTTTAAAGGGTCCATACTTAATTATACCAGTAGTTGTTAAGAATGTACATGGTTATTTTGTCTCTTTTTTAGCTTCTAATACCCATTCTAACGCCTGTCTACCACCCTCAGCTAGCAACTTTAAATCAGGGTGAGCATGTTTGCTTTTCTCTACAGCTTTATATGCTTTGATCTCATTACGTATAACCTTGTCTAAATCGCTATTCTTTACAATCTGAATTGGAGCAG